>ERZ1046740.429-NODE-429-length-35722-cov-47.626321_pt1 | contig 35722 bp, 43 predicted proteins | sample MGYA00383093_ERZ1046740 | MGnify/ENA primary metagenome ERZ1046740 (study PRJEB29581, sample SAMEA5548363) | metagenome | biome: marine; feature: coastal; material: water | depth 25 m | study: Short-term variability in the microbial, nano- and picoplankton... | reverse complement strand
GCAGGTTCAAATCCCTCCTGCTATACCATTTAGCCTTATGGCTCGATAGTTAAACAATTTATTTTAGACAGCGTAGCTCAGCTGGATTAGAGCATCGGTTTTCTAAACCGGCGGTCCTGGGTTCGAGTCCCAGCGCTGTTACCATTTTTATTTCTTTGACAATTTATTGCGTTCCAGGTTCGATTCCTGGTCGGGCTACCATTTTATTTTAAGGGCAGTTCGTATAACGGCTATTACCTTCGGTTTTGATCCGAAAGATAGATGTTCGATTCATCTACTGCCTGCCATCTTGTCCTATATCCTATCCTGCATACGAGCAGTGATGGTTACTCACCTGAAACAATTCTGCGGAATACAACAGGGAGCAATGGGTTGATCACCATTGGGACGTTTCTTTTTTAACCTTGACCCCTTATGCCTCTCATCTCATTAGCCTTGATGATGCACACTACAGGTAGCACATTGCATAGACTGCACCGCTCTGCAATAGGTCGTTCAAATTGGTGTCGTGAGGAGTAAACACGTTAACGTATCCAGCAGTGGAGGATGTAGGCTATCAATTCACTGCTGTTCAATTTAATAGTTCTGGTATTCTTAGGAGTATTGGGTAATGATCCACCGTTCCAAATAGGGGGCAATCGAAAATGTAGTGTAAAACGTGCTAAGATATGAGGCTTGTGGAATAGGCGTTGATTGAGCGGCATGCTGTTAGATCGATCATTTGTCATACAAGGTAACTTCTCTACGTCATCTATTGGGGTAACTATTATAATGTAGACCTGCCATGCCTCTGATTCAAGCATAATTTGGCGAAAAAGTATAAGAGATTGGTTGAATCTTATATTGGTGTTTAAACTGAGTTCGTAATTCCTCTGCGACGGCGGGGGTTGATAATGAGGATAAGGACTGCGTAGCGGTCGACTCCCTCACACCTTTAAGGCCTTATGGCTGATCCCCAAAGCCTTATGGCTGCGGTATGGCTTTTCCCTCTTTCGCCCGACAAGTAAAGGGGATTAAATTTTTAGGAACTGTGATATAATATATGTAGTTCATTGATAGTATTATTGATAAGTTTAGGAAGCACGCATAGCTCAATTGGTTAGAGCAAATAACTCATAATTATTAGGTTCTGGGTTCAAGTCCCAGTGGGTGCACCATTTGCAAAAAATTCTTTCGGGGGTGTAATGGATATCGACTTGACTTAGGTCAAACACGGGAGTTAGATTCTCCCCACCTCCACCATTTTCTTTACACAGTTTAACAATTAAATTTACACGCGCCCTAACTTAGGGTATAATTATATTATGACAAACCAAAACACCAACGAATTTCTGTGGGTCGAAAAACACAGACCACAGCGTATTGAAGATTGTATTCTTCCACCTAGCTTGAAAAAGACATTTCAGCAAATTGTCGATAGTGGCGAAATGCATAACATGCTGCTCACTGGCACTGCAGGTTTAGGAAAAACCACAGTTGCTCGTGCGCTGTGTAATGAACTCGATTTAGACTTTATTCTTATTAATGCTTCTGAATCTGGAAACATCGACACACTTCGTTCTACGATTAAGCAGTTCGCTTCTACCGTTTCACTAAATGGTGGTAAGTATAAAGTTGTCATTTTAGACGAAGCTGATTACCTAAATGCTCAATCAACTCAGCCAGCGCTTCGTGGTTTCATTGAAGAGTTTAGTTCTAATTGCCGATTCATTCTTACTTGTAACTTTAAGAATCGCATCATTGAACCTCTTCATTCGCGTTGTTCTGTAATTGAATTCAATACAACTAAAAAGCAATTGGCCGAATTGGCAGCGCTGTTCATGAAACGCCTGCAGAATATTCTTAAATTGGAAGAGGTTGACTTCAATAACAAGATTGTTGCAGAGTTGATTATGCGGTATGCTCCTGATTGGCGCCGTGTAATTAACGAGTGTCAACGCTATTCATCATCTGGTGAAATTACTTCAGACATATTGATTGGTTTATCAGATCAAAACATTGCAGCGCTAGTGCACAACTTGAAGAGTAAAGACTTTAAAAACATGCGTACTTGGGTAACCAATAACACAGACATCGATTCTTCTGTTATTTTCCGTAGAATCTATGACACACTATACGAATTCGCAAGTCCGCATTCTATTCCAGCTATCATCCTCATCCTTGCTGATTACCAATATAAGGCAGCATTTTGCGCAGACCAAGAACTCAACACTGTCGCATGCCTAACCGAAATTATGGCGTCATCAGAATGGAAGTAAAATATGGCTGATAAATTAACACCATTCACGTTTATTAACTCGATCAATCAGGGTCGTAATGGTAAACATCTTTTAGAAGATTGCCTTGCAGATGATTCGCTTGAAGCTTCTAATCCTGAAGCAGCTGATAAACAGTATGTGCCTTTTGTAATTAATCGCGGCATGTCATACTTTAAAGACACTGTGTTATTTGCGAATGAGATGAACATCAAAAATCGTCTTCCACCAAGAATGCAATACGACTTTTATCGTAATGTTGTAAGTCCTAAAAAACGCTTTTCTAAATGGGGAAAAAAGATAAAGTCATCTGAAGATATCCACGCGATAAAGGAGTACTATAGTTACTCACAGGAAAAGGCTGAAGCGGTGTATGCGCTTTTAAGCACTTCCCAATTAAAACAAATACATAGCACGTTAAACAGAGGAGGTAAAGGCGCTTAGTTGTAAATTGCTCATGTTATAAATACTTTTAAACAAGTATTGAATAGATTATGAGCGCAGAAATAATTATTGATTGGACCCCTTCTAGTATGTTAGAGGTGGTATTAAACGAACCAGACGATTTTCTTAAGATTAAAGAAACTCTTACACGTATCGGCGTATCTTCGAAAAAAGATCACAATACTTTATTTCAAAGTTGTCACATACTTCATAAGCAGGGTAGGTATTTCATTGTTCACTTTAAAGAACTGTTTATGCTTGATGGCAAACCATCGAATTTTACAGAAGATGATCTAGCGCGCAGAAATACGATCACTACACTTTTATCAGATTGGGGATTACTTACAATTGTTGATGCTCTACAGTGTGAAATCAAAACATCGTTAAGAGCAATTAAGATTATCTCTCACAGAGATAAGCGAGAGTGGACTCTTGAATCGAAATATTCGATTGGAAACGTAAAGAAATAGTATAAATAGTAATATATGAAAGATTTAATCGAACAATCTAGAGCAATCCTTTTGGGTGAAGCTAAAATGACAGCGGCTGCTATTGTTAAGCTGTTTAAAAATACAGAAGATTGGGGAGATGATATGAAAAATCAAGTTCGGGTTGTTAAAGGCAACTTAGAGTTTGTTGATTCATTTTATGCTGGTTCTGATAAAGCCCTCGACTCTTTGGTAAAATCATGGACTAAGGCTGATGGAACATATGCAAAGTTCTTTAAAGAAAAGCACGGTGTAGCATTTAAGTTGGTAGATACTTTTACGATGATGAAAGCAACTGGACGATATAAAAAAGTTACTGACAACGGCATTGTCGGTGTAGTGCTTAAGGTTCAGTAATAAATAAACTTTTAAGGTAACACGCTGTTACTTTAAATGAGATGCCTTCGGGGTCTCACAAAACATAACCTGCCTAATAGGAGGAACAAATAATGACAAACAAAACATACCCATGGCCTGGTGCCACATGGACAGTAGGATTCGATTCTATCTTTGATAGACTTGAAAAACAAAGCACACAACAATCTGGTTATCCGCCTCACAACGTAGTGAAGCATGATGATGATCGATTCGAAATCGCAATCGCGGTTGCAGGATTCAAAGATACGGATCTGACCGTTGAACAAAAGGAGAACATTCTCACTATCGCATCTAAGGATGTTGATCTAAATGGTGATAAGGAATATATCCATAAGGGTATTGCAACTCGTAAGTTCGATAAGAAGTTCACACTTGGTGAATACATCGAAGTGAAAGAAGTTGCTCTTGTAGATGGTATTCTCTCAGTTTATCTTGAGAAGAATATCCCAGAAGAGAAGAAACCAAAGAGTTTCTCAATCAACTCAAAGCCAGAATTTTTGGCTGAGTAGTTTTATTGGTCTTTCCCTCTTTCGCCTATGAAGTAAAGGGGACTTTTTATATAAATAGATTCATGAAATCATTAATAGAAGCAGTAGTTGAGGTATTAACTGAAAACAATATGCCAACGTATTGGAAAGGATTTGAAAAGCTTATTGCGCCCCGCGGATGGGCAATTGATCCAAATGGAACGGACACTTTTGGTAATGCGGTTGATAAACACACACGAGTTGTAGTTGACAAAAAAACTGGTAAAAAGCGTTTCCGCATTAGTCGTATGATAAAAGGTTCTACCTTTGTTATGGACCAAACCATTGTAAGAGATGATGATGGCAACACGATAAAAGGATTAGGTGTTTTAGATTTAGTCTACCCTTATGAAAAACAGTTTGTTTTAGATTCTAAAAAGCTTAATACCATTCAGGTTGATCCCGTGAATAAAGCGGTTATCACAAAACTGAAAAAGTATTATGGTGAGTATGAATGGAACAAAAAGGGCGACAATACTTTTATTACTGTAAAATGAGTATTGTACATACCATAGATCTTATGGTATAATTATAGTATGATATTAACAGGATTCTATACAAGTGTCGAACGGCTAGGTAACAAACTTCTATATCGAGGTTATGATGGTGATGGAAAAAAGATAAGTCATCGAATCGCGTACAAGCCTACACTTTATCTCAAGTCACCAAAGACCGACACCGCTTGGAAAGCCCTTGATGGCACACCAGTCGAGCCTTTGCAGTTTGGCTCGATGAAAGAAGTCAAAGAATTTGAAAAGTCTTACAAAGGTGTTCCTGATTTTTGTCTTTACGGAAACACTCGTCACATACCTGCGTTTATTCAGAATCAGTTTCCTAACGAAATTGTTTACCACCGCGACTTAGTTGACGTTGCCTCTTTAGATATTGAAACATCTTACGGTGATGGCTTCCCTGAGGCCGACAATCCTATTAACGAGATTCTTACGATTGCGTATAAAAGCTCAAAAGACGACACATATCGCGTCTGGGGTATGAAACCTTACGATGAAGCAATCACTGCGCTTAAACATCTGAAGATCGAGTATCGCCAATTTACCGATGAATCTTCGATGCTTTCCGCCTTTATCGATTATTGGTCTGAACCTGACAATACTCCTGATATTATTACAGGTTGGAATACACGCTTTTTCGATATTCCTTATATGATCGCTCGTATGGCGTTTCTTTTAGGTGAAGAAAAAGTTCGCAACCTATCACCTTGGCGTAAGATTGAACGTAAAGAAATTTTTGTCAAAGGTCGTCAGCAAATTGCCTTTGATATCGTAGGTATTCAACATCTAGACTATATGGAACTCTTTAAGAAGTTTGCGTATACTTACGGTAACCAAGAATCGTATTCTTTGAATCACATTTCAAGCGTAGTACTTGGTGAAAAGAAACTTGACTATTCTGAGGTTGGTACACTTCGTGATTTGTATGACGCAGACTTTCAAATGTTTGTAGATTACAATATTAAAGACGTTGAACTTATCGAACGTATGGAAGAAAAGCTTGGTCTTATCACACTGGTATTGACAATGGCTTATCTCGGAGGTGTAAACTATCAGGACACTCTTGGCACTACTGCGATATGGGACTCTATCATCTTCCGTCGTCTTGCTCGCTCAAGAGTCACGATTCTTCCAAGTGTACCAAAAGAAACTGAAGCCTTCCCTGGCGGATACGTAAAGGACGTCCACGTAGGAATGCACGATTGGGTAATGTCTTTTGACTTGAACTCTCTTTATCCTAACTTGATTGTTCAATATAACATGTCACCTGAAACTTTGATCGATTTGCCAAGCGCAATTGCTGATGGTGCTACTGCTTCGAATGGTGCAGTCTTTCGTAAAGATAAGAAAGGTATCATTCCTGAAATCGTCGAAGAATTATATGCTAAACGTGTTACGGTTAAAGGCGATATGATCGCAGCTAAAACAAAACTTGAAACAATACCAAAACGTCAACGTACAGAATACTCGCAGACTTCTGCTCAGGTAGCTCGTCTAGAAACACTCCAGACCGCGATTAAGATTCTTCTTAATAGTCTATATGGCGCAATGGGTAATAAGTATTTCCGCTACTTCGACTTACGTGTTGCTACAGCAATTACTCTTACGGGCCAAGAAGTTATCAAATACGCAGAAACAAACGTCAATAACTTCCTTGATGAATTCATCGGTGAACCTAAAGATCGTGTTATTGCGATGGATACTGACTCTCTTTACATTGGAGTAAACGACGTAATTGAAAAGTTTAAACCCAACAATCCTGTAGCATTCCTTGATGAATTCGGTTCTAAAGCAATTGAACCTATGCTGGCGAAAGCTTTTGATAAGTTTGCCAAACACACTAAGGCCTATTCAAATCGTATGGTTATGAAACGTGAAGCTATTGCTGATCGTGGTATTTGGACTGCAAAGAAACGCTATATTCTGAATGTTCACAATAACGAAGGTGTTCAATACGCTGAACCTAAGATTAAGATCATGGGTATTGAAGCTATTAAGTCTTCTACACCAATGTCGTGCCGTGACGCTATGAGGAATCTATTTAAGGTTATCGTGACGTCTAGTGAAGAACAGACTCAAGAAGCAATTGCGCTTTTTAAGAAACACTTTAAAACGCTTTCACCTGATAAAATCGCGTTCCCTCGAGGTGTGACAAGCGTTACGCAATACGCAACACCAGCTACTATCTTTACTAAAGGTACACCAATTCATGTTCGAGGGTCATTGCTGTATAACCACCATTTGAAGGCAAAAGGATTGGATAAGCGATTTACTCTTATCCAAAATGGTGATAAGATCAAATTCGTGTATTTGCTCATTCCAAATTCTATTCAGCAAAACGTCATTGCATTTCCTGACTTTCTACCTGAAGAATTAGAGCTGCACAAGTATATCGATTACGATATGCAGTTTCAGAAAACATTCCTCGATCCAATGAATAGCATACTTGATGCTATTGGTTGGTCCGCAGAACCTAGAGCAGACTTACAACAGTTCTTTCTTTAGGGGTGTACAAAACAACAAACATAGTATATAATATATAGATAATGAGTGAAGATTGGTGTAAAGATATAAACGAAATGCATACCAAATTTGGTGTGCGAGATGCCGTAAAGAATTTCGATAGTGTAATGCTACGAACATTCTTACGTTTTAGATTAGATTTCCTCCATGAAGAATTGGGTGAAACAGAAAGCGCAGCAGAAGCTGGTAAACCAATTGACGCTGAAGAAGTTGTCGACGGTTTGATTGATCTCTGTGTTGTAGCTATTGGTACACTTGATGCTCTTGGAGTAGATCCGTATAAAGCTTGGGATGAAGTCCATAAGGCAAACATGTCAAAAGAGGTTGGCATTAAAGAAGGTCGAGATAACCCTTTGAATCTCCCAGATTTAATTAAACCAACAATGGAAACTCACGGCCGTGATTGGGTAGCACCAAGCCACGCAGGAAACCACGGATTATTATAGCATGGAATATAGCTTAACAATATTCAATTCGATATTTGACAATAAGACACACCGTCAAATGACTTTTTCTACTTGGGAAAAGTTTGAGGAGTTGTTGTATATGTTAAGCGAACAACCAGGTTACAAACCTAAAAAAGGAGAAAGAAAAAATGGATCAGCGCTTATCACACCAGCAGTATACGAAAAAGGAACTACACGAGCAAATCGCAATGTACTTTCGTGGGGTGGTTGGGTGGCGCTCGATGTCGACGAATACGAAGGCACGTTTGAAGAAGCTATCAAAACATTCGAAAGAAATCGATTCGTTTGCTATAGTTCAGCATCTAGCACGAAAGAAAAGCCAAAGTTCAGAGTAGTCTTTCCTTTAACAAAGCACGTAGAAGCAGGCAAGATTAAACATCTTTGGTTTGCTTTAAATCAAGAATTCAACTCTCTTGGTGATCCGCAAACCAAAGACTTGTCTCGCATGTATTACGTTCCTGCAGACTATCCTGATTCTTATCAGTTTATCTTTAAACATAATGGTCCTATCCTCGATCCTGATGAATTGATGGCAAAACACCATTTCGTGAATGAGAACGTTAACAACAGCTTTGGATCTCAATTCCCTGAAGCTATACAAAAAAAGCTTGATGAATACCGCAAAACACAGCTTACGAATACCAGCTATCAGTGGACGTCATACCGCGATTGCCCATTCATCAACAAAACACTTATTAATGAATATATGACTATTGGCGAGTCAGGATGGTATTCTAAAATGTACCAGATCATGATGTCAATCTCAGCTAATGCCATTCGAAGAGGATATCCAATTACCTCAGAAGAGGTGGAGAAGCTAGTTCGTGAGGTAGATATGGAAACTGGTGGATGGTACAAACATCGTCCAGTGAGGCTTGAGGCCGCTAGAGCCATTGAATATGCCCTTCGTAGTGTAAATGGTTGATAGCCAACTACTTGTGAAAAGTACAATAAAAGTGCAGTAAAAGTACATTTAAATCTAGTTGACTACCAACAACTTAGATGTCTTAAAGGCTTGAGGGACAGCTGTCGGTGAAAATAACTGTTCACATACCGTCATGCTTATGGTATAATAGTATCATAACAATCAAACAAGGTTACTCAAATATTATGACAAAAACAGCAAACTCACTCACTATCGGCGAAATCACTGATTCGATCGAAAACGTAATCACAGCAACGAAGCTAGTCGGTGCACAGCGATTCAGCGTGATTTTAACCGACACGCTCTACAGCAGCAACGATCCTGAATTCTTGGAAATGCTCGTCCTCGCTGGAGAAAGGGCTAAGAACGTCCAACAGGACCTTTGGCAAGAAGCTAACAAAGATAGGATCTTTGAGCAGCGCGAAGTACACGCTTAAACTTAAAGCACCTGAGCAAGTCGATAAACTGCTCAACTACTTTTAAACGCTCACAGCTAAAATAAAACTTATATTATGAATCCACGAATTTCAAACAATTACGTCACCACGGTAGATCATCACAGCGAAGAGGGTAAATCCTTTATCGCAGCACTTAGAAAAAGTGTAAAGGCTGATAACGAGTCCACACTTGATCATCCTCGGCGAGTTTGTCTAAAAGGTCGTATGGGTAAAAACAATCCAAACGCGTATAAGTACTCTGTAAAGGGTAATAAGTCATCTTGGTTTGGCAGTCACTCTCATCAAACGATTAAACTTGCTGATGCTGCTAAAGCCGACATCTACATTTATAACATCTAATTAGTATATGACATTTCGATATCAACTTCGGCTGGAGCGAAAAGCTCCCCTCTATAAGAAAATACTCTTAAAACTTAAAATTGTCAAAATTAGTATAATTAATACTGTAACCAACTAATAGATTATGTCAAGTGCTTCTAAAGGTAAAGGATCTGTGAAGACTAAATTCTGGAACAAACACCACAACAAGTGGCAGAAAAAAGTTCAGGAGAAAGCTGTCCGTGAGGATAGTAAGAAGCAGATCAAAAAGCAAATTCTGGAACACTGATATAATATAAGAGTAACAGAAATTAATAACAAATACAACACTATGAACATTGAAGAAATAGGAAAAGAATATCTTGCAATGAAGCCTCTAAACCAACGCGTTCGTTTTCGCGATGGGTTACTTTCAATACAGGCATCATCATTTCATTATTGCCACCCAAAACACGATCATGGGCCATATACATGTGTAGAAGTTGCATATATGGTAAACGGAGCTTTCGAAAAGATACCAGAACTTGGAGATGAAGAGTTTGACTCTGTTTATGGTTATGTTGAGATCTCTGATGTCATCTCTCTTCTCATCTCTGAAAAATATTGCAAAGATGAGATCTTAAAAATGCTACCACGATAAATCAATACTTTATTATTATTATTTACAAACCATCAATCTTATGTTATAATTACGCTATGCAAAATACAGTAAAGAATATACGAGACTCATTTGTAGACAAGTACAAAAAAGAAGAATACGTTATTGACAAGACAGGCGTAAAAACAATTGAAATTGTTGGTGCATCCTTTCTCACAGACGAAGATGCTATCTTCGGTAAGCCCAATCTAGAATACATCAAGCGTGAAATTCAATGGTATGAATCACAGTCGTGCAATGTAAACGATCTTATTCCAACACCAAAGATTTGGCAGCAGATATCAGATACAGATGGTAACATTCACTCAAACTATGGTTACCTCATCTTCAGTTCTGAAAACAAGCATCAGTACAAACGAGTACGCGAAGCTCTAGCTTTAGATTCAAACACTCGTCGTGCAGTAATGATCTACACACGACCAACAATGCACACTGAGTACAACCTCAATGGCATGTCAGACTTTATCTGCACCAATGCAGTTCAATACCTGATTCGCGATAAGAAGCTTCACGCAGTTGTTCAAATGCGATCTAATGATGTGGTCTTTGGTTATCGTAATGACTATGCGTGGCAAAAATACGTTTTAGATAAGTTAGCTTTCGACCTTCATATCGAAGCTGGTACTATCCACTGGAATGTTGGTTCCCTCCACGTATATGAACGCCACTTCAACTTCATTGAGGACTTTATTAATTATGAAAATAAACAGCGTGAAACGATTGAGCTAGCAGATAAGTGCTTTGGCAATTCACGTGTAAATGTTTATCCCACACATAATCATGATTGATCAAATAGCAGATATCATTAATAACCATACGTACATCGTTGATGAATGGCTAATTAACCGTCTTGACGAGGAGTTCAATAAAGGTAGTTATAGTAGTAGAGAAAACATCGATGCTCTTGCTCTTGAACTGACTGCGAAGAAGCTAGGTAAGATGCAAACTCTTGAAAGGTGTAAGAACGAAAGATATCAGTGGAGACACGATTGGGCATACCACGATCATCTAATCGATCTTAAACGTAAGCCTGCAAAGTGGCCTAACATTTGTTTAAACGACGTACCGAAAATGGTTGAATCGTACAACCTCAATCAGCTTACTCATATAGTTGGTTACACGCAAAACATCGAAACCGATTATGAAATTGGTCAAATTTTAGAGTTTGAGTTTAGCGGAATGCTTCCTCTTAGAGAGGCAATCACATTATCGGAAAGGAAAGGCGATACGTGGAGAATTTTAAATACTAACCATTTACAAAGAGAAGAACTTACAGTATAATATAGATATGTCAGAAAAAGAATCAATTAAAGTCTTGCAAGAATGTGCAGAACTACAAATCAAAAAGTCTAACGACTATCAGAATCCAAATAGTCGAATTAAACAAGCCGACTACTATCCTCGAGGAGTATCATCTATTCTCGACATTATTCATGCAAAGGTTCTGCGAATGCAGTCTGTGCTTGAAGCAATGGAGAATGATAAAGAGTACGAACCTAACTATGAGTCAGTAGAAGATTCAGGTAGAGATCTTATTAATTACTCTTCATTCCTTGTTGCGTATATGCGTAATGGTATCGACGGCCAAAAGGCAGACCGCGATTTCCTTAATCGTAAAACTACTTTAGGTAATGACAAATAAGTGGAATAAGCGATATTTAGATTTAGCTCGTGATATTGCGCGATGGTCGAAAGATCCTTCCACTCAATGTGGAGCAGTAGTTATTGGTGAATCTGGCCAAGTCTTATCTCAAGGCTATAATGGCTTCCCTCGAGGTATGGACGATAGTGATGAACTATATAAGAACCGCGAAACAAAATACGATCGTATTGTTCATGCTGAAATGAACGCCATTTACAACTGCGCACACAACGGTGTTTCTCTTAATGGCGCAACGATGTACGTGCACGGTTTGCCTTGTTGTCACGAATGTTCTAAAGCTATTATTCAAGTCGGTATAAAAGAAGTTGTTATGAGTGAAACCAATAACATTCGATGGAATGATTCTTGCGGAAAAGGCATGGACTTTCTAGAAGAAGCTGGTGTAAAAATCACGTACATAAAATAACGATAAATAAAAGTATGAAGAACATAGCAATTATAATGGGCCGCGGAATCGAAGGTTGTGGCGTTACAAAATTTACCATCGAGCAATGCAAGTACTACGAACGTAATGGATACGACTATCAGGTATTTGCATCTAAAGATAAATCGTGGACTCGTAAGAACGCGCATAAGACGGATAACATTCACCAGCTCAAGTTTGCAAAAGACGATGAAGTGGATGCTGTGATAGCGAGTATCAATAAGGCCGATATCGCTATTATCAATTCTTTACCAGCGATGAGTTTAAAGGAAGAAGCGATTGAAAACTTTAAACGGATGTTAAGTGAAATCACTATTCCCGTTGCGCTAATTCAACACGATCATGCAATGCAATCAATCCGTCGAAACGGAGCATTGAACGAAGCAATTGAAAAGGCTAACATTATTCTTGTTCATTCAACAACTAATGACTTTGCAAAATATGCTGGTGATTTAGTTGGACCAAAGGTTGATTTATTTGGCACTGAAGAAGGAACACCTATTGTGGCGTTTCAGCCAGGAATGTATTTCGATGAGGTAAAAGAAAGGTATTGGAAAAACACTTGTGAAGATGAGCTTCACCATAAGTGGATTGGTAGAACCACATCGTGGAAAGGCTATCAGGAAATGTTTAAATTCCATAACAACCACTTAATGCCAAATGAAATGCTCACTACATACGAAGGTATCGAACGTTCGCCTGCTTTCTTAGGTTTTAGAGAATTATCTGAATTTGAAAATTTGCTTGCAGAAGACCCTAGTGAATATGATTTATCTGAAGCTTATGGCTCACCCGTTCAAGTGTTTGGTCCATACATTCAAGAAGATATGCTTGAACGTATGTCAAAAGTTGGATTCGGATATCAACTTTCAAGAATGAAAGAACACTTTATTCAAAGATCGGTTGAGTATACCCATTGCGAAGTTGTATGCACTGGCACAATTCCTGTTTTCAATAAAAAATATGGTGATGCTTGTACCCACCGTCACTATGGAAAAAAGTTTACTGAATGCGAAAAATCTGGAACTGTCTGGTTCGATGAAAATAATTTCGATGAAACGTTAAACACCATACTTGAAATTAATTCAAATCCTGAAAGGCGTGAAGAAATGAGAAACAACGCTTATTCGTTTTATAAACTACATCAAGACGCATCATACACCTTTAACGATATTATGGAGAACATAAAAAATGTCATATAGCTACGCATCAATCGTACCGCTCATCGGTGGTGAAACTTTAGCAATGGAAAACGTTTTTGGAAAAAGACCTGAGTACATCTTATCATACACGCCATTCGCGGCTAATGATTCTCAAATATTGGATCACTATAAGCGTGAAGTTCCTTATCATGTGATTGATGAAGGAACTGGTAGAACAGATTATGTTGATGTGGTGAATGCGGTTTGCCCGTGTGCAGGCTTATCTTCTCTTAGTCCATCATCTTCTACAGATAATAAAGCAAATGATTGGATGGTTGAATCTGCCAAATACGTTTTAGAAAATGTAAAACCAAAGGTCTTTTGGGGAGAGAATGCGCCAAGGCTTGCGTCTAAGATGGGTGAACCTATTGTGAAAAAGCTAAGAAAGATCGCAAAAGAAAACGGTTACACGATGTCGCTATATAAGACAAAGTCTAAACTTCACGGCTTAAGCCAAACCCGCGATCGATCATTCTACTTCTTTTGGCAGGGTGACCGCATTCCTCATATGCACTGGTTTCACCGTCCGCACGAAAAGATTGAAGATACTATTCGCAATGCATTTGTTTCAGACGATGATCCAATGAATGAGCTTACGAATAAGAATACGCCAAGCGATAATCCGTTTTATAAGTATGTTCTTGAAGAGCTTGAGGGTGGAATTACCCACAAACAATTTCAAGAGAAGATCGATAAAACGATCAATCCTCTTGACTACTTAGAAAACCGCGGAATCAAATACGATGAAGTTTCTGAATGGATGGCCGCAAACGGATTTGATAAGCAAGCTAAAAGGTGCTTAGAGATCCACAAAAAGCTCGAGTCGGGTGGTAACATCATGCGGAAGACTACAGAAATTCCAAAGGATTACATTGGCGCCTTTGTTGGTCACATGCCCACGTGCTTAACTCATCCAGACGAAGATCGGTATCTTACAATCCGTGAGTGTTTAGCTATTATGAAGATGCCAAAAGACTTCCAACTGCAAGGAGGTAGAAAGAATCTAAATATGATCGCGCAGAATGTTCCGGTGACAACCGCTATGGATATGGCACAAATCATTCATTCGTGGCTAGATGGAAAATTAGATACGCGCGAAGCAGACTTTGCGGTATTCGATAACAAGACCACCACCTATAATCACGAAGAAGTAGCACAAACCCTCGAATCATTTATTTAAGGTGTACAAGCAAGCCAAACTTATTGTATAATAACTACTTAACAAAATAAAACATATGTCACTACTAGAAAAATTAAAAAAATCCTCACGTACCACAGGCACAGCAGCGCTATCAGATTCTAAGCTTTTCAGCGAAAAAGAACTTACTTCTACACCAGTGCCTATGATAAACGTGGCGCTATCAGGAAATACCGATGGTGGTTTAGCCTCAGGTCTTACTGTCCTTGCTGGTCCATCAAAACACTTTAAAACATCATTTGCTTTGCTCATGGCAGCAGCTTATCTAAAGAAGCATAAAGACGCGGTACTTCTATTCTATGATTCAGAGTTTGGTTCACCTCAATCGTATTTCGAAGCTTTTAACGTCGATACATCTCGAGTACTTCATACTCCCGTTACGAATATCGAAGAACTCAAATTCGATCTTGTTCACCAGTTGAATGAAATCGATCGTAAAGATAAAGTGATTGTTGTAATTGACTCTGTAGGTAATATCGCTTCAAAGAAAGAAGTTGATGATGCTGAAAACATGAAGTCTGTTGCAGATATGACTCGAGCTAAAGCTCTAAAGGGTTTATTCCGCATGATCACACCATCTCTTACTATTAAAGATATTCCTTTATTGGCAATCAATCATACCTACATGGAACAAAGTTTGTTTCCTAAAGCAGTTGTGAGCGGTGGAACGGGTGTAATGTATTCCGCTGACAACGTATGGATTATTGGCCGCCGCCAAGAGAAAACTGGTACTGATGTATCAGGTTATCAGTTTGTTATTAATATCGAAAAGTCTCGATTCGTAAAGGAAAAATCGAAGATCCCAATCACTGTTACGTGGGAAGGCGGTATCGAAAAATGGTCAGGTCTTACTGAAGTTGCTATAGAATCAGGTCATGTTGTTAAACCGAAGAATGGTTGGTACATGGCAAAGAATCCAGCTACAGGTGAAGAACTCTCTGGCAATGTTCGTATGAAAGATACTCTTAAGAAAGAATTCTGGGATGTCATCTTTGAAAAAACTGACTTTGCTGATTGGGTTGAAAAACGATATAAGATCGCTTATAGTCCAATCATTTCTAATGATGAAATCGAAAATGATTAATTTAGATGAAACAGTCACGTTTGTTGAAAGACCATCAAGCGAACTATATTCACTAAAGGTTGTGCAAGGCCCTTATCTTGGTGTAATATATACTTATGGCAAAGTTAGTTTGAAGGAAGATCCTGAACTCGACCAACTTAAATTGACATTTGACTTCAAAATTGACGAGGTGCCAGAATCTCTTGAAAAGAAAGATCTCGAAAAATCAGCGCCTTTTAAAACATTTATTGGAGACATTTTGTCTCAACTGCTTGACGATAAACTAAATAATGACAAACTTACAGACGATAATACTCAAAACACTGACTAATGATGAAGAATATTGCAGAAAAGCTCTACCTCACATAAAGGCAGAGTACTTTGAAGATGAGCATGGACCTGTGTATCAACTTATTCTAAAGTTTTTACAGGCATACAATAAGCTTCCTAATTCATCGGCTCTTGAGGTCGAGTTCCAAAAGTCTGATTATATAAATAGATCCAATCGTAATGATATTCATAATCTCATTGTTGACTTGAAAAATCATGAAGAAGTGGAACGAGAATGGCTACTGAACTCGACCGAGGAATGGTGTAAGCAAAGAGCAGTATACTTAGCAATCATAAAATCAATTGGCATCATCGATGGTAAGGATGAAAACTTAACTGACGGTGCTATCCCCGGTATTTTATCAAATGCGCTTAGCGTGTCTTTTGATACTAATGTAGGTCACGATTATTTTGAAAACTCAGAAAAACGATACGATTTCTATCATCTTCAGGAAGATAAAATTCCTTTTGATCTTAGTATGTTCAATACGATTACAAAGGGTGGTGTTTCTAACAAAACTCTTAATATCATACTCGCAGGTACTGGTGTTGGAAAAAGCTTGGCTATGTGCCACTTCGCTTCTGCCAATCTATCAGCTGGACAAAACGTGCTTTATATCACCATGGAGATGGCAGAAGAGAGGATTGCTGAACGAATCGATGCAAACTTATTTGACGTGCCGATTGATCAGCTTGAGACGTTGCCTCGCGAATTATTTGATTCCAAGATTGACAAGATCAAATCAAAAACACGCGGCCAACTTATCGTTAAGGAATACCCAACCGCGTCAGCTCATGTTGGACATTTCCGAGCGCTATTAGATGAACTTAAGTTAAAGAAAAACTTTAAGCCCGATGTAGTCTATATTGACTATTTGAATATCTGTGGAAGTTCAAGAATGAAAGGCTTGGGTGGTTCGGTTAATACGTACTCTTTAATTAAAGCAATCGCCGAAGAAATTCGTGGTCTTGCTGTTGAGTATAACGTACCAATCTGGTCAGCAACTCAAGTCACACGAACAGGCTTTGGCAATACCGATGTTGAATTGACTGATACGTCAGAATCGTTTGGTTTACCTGCAACCGCCGACTTAATGCTTGCTCTTATTTCGACAGAACAACTCGAAAGTATGAATCAACTAATGGTAAAGCAACTTAAGAATCGTTACAATGATCCTACACAGGACAAAAGATTTGTTGTTGGGATTGACCGTTCTAAAATGCGGTTGTACGATGTAGAAGATTCCGCACAAACGCTATCAAGTGATGAAATAAGCACGCCTGCAGCTCCTGCCAATAATGACTTTAGTGCCTTTAAGATCTAATGTTTATTACGGCTACAGGCTCTGGTAAAATCAAGAGAGAAATGGCAGAAAGCATTGCTTATTTCTCTCTTGATTTACTAGCTCCAAGGTTATTGAATAAGTTGGTAGTTGATATCGATTTGATCAATAGACTTGGAGAAAAGGAATCGATCGCTGGAGATTGTACCTGGGAAGATAGTGCGTATCGTCCTCGTGAATTTACAATAAGGATCGATTCATCTCAACCACTGCAAGAAATGTTAGAAACCGTTGCTCATGAAATAGTGCACGTAAAGCAATACGCTCGTGGAGAGCTTAAAGATTCTTGCCAAACGCACATAGCGTGTAAGTGGAAAGGTAAGCTTATACAACTAAATAAGATGAACTACTACGATCACCCTTGGGAAATTGAAGCGCATGGTAGAGAACGAGGTTTGTTTATACGTTGGTTTGAACAAAGTCAGTGGAAAAACTGCAATTGGGCATCATATTAAAGTGTAGTATATTATAAATAGAATCAAGTAAAACAAAACTTAACACACACCATGGGAACTATGCAATTCAAAGATTACATCACAGAAGAACTCGCCACCGGCTCTTTAGAAAAGGCCAGTAACATCATCCTAAAGTACTTACGCAAGAAGACTGGTATCAAGTCGTTGTTTGCTAACTTGGGATTAGAAAAATTTAAAAACTCAAATGGCGCAGGTTATGGAATGCGTTTCTACGCAGCTGGCAAAAAGATCGAGTCAATTCGATTCAATTGGTCCAGTATAGGTTCTGCTAGTTCACAAAACTTAACTTCTATTGATATGTGGAATGGTTCAACCCAAGGACCAACATACCACATTTCCTTCGATAGAGATGTATCTTTAGTTCAAGTGCTTCCGCAAATTGCTGATATGATGAAAAGCGGTAAAGTGAAAACTGGCAAGTTTACATCTTATCCAAAAGACGTTTCTCTACAAGAAGAGCTCGATTCTTCAGAGCTGAGTATACTTACTGAAGCTGTAGATCCAGAAGATGCCTACGATAATGTCGTATCTCTTATATCAAGTCCAGGCTTTACAAAACAAAAAGTCTTTAAGGTTTGGAAGTCGGTTGGCATCAAAATCTTTGACGAGATGGAAGCGCAAAACCCTGCTATCATCACAAAGGTGGGAAGACAATACATTTGGAAAGGTAAAAAGAACGACGAAAAGAAACTTCTTACACAAAAGTCAAACATCCTTGCCGCCATTGGTGCAACTTCAGGGACTATTCGTAAGGGTTCTTCTAAGGAAACATACTCTCACAATTCACAACTTGACGAACTAGAAGCAGATCGCGAAAGACTTACATACGAAAAGCAACTTGGTGACTTAGAGAATCTTATTAAAATGACTGCGTCTGGTGCAGCAAATGCACTATTCATTGCAGGTCGTGGTGGTATTGGTAAAACATTCACGGTTGAAAAGGTCTTAGCCGACATAGGTCTAAGTGATGGCAATGGCTACTTTAAGAACACTGGTACTGCATCTGCTGCTGGTATCTATTCTCTATTGTTTAAGAATCAAAACGAAATCATTCTGTTCGATGACTCTGACGATGCACTAAAAGATCAAGAAGCTCGTAACATCTTTAAAGCTGCGACTGATACTAAAAAGGTTCGTAAATTGGTTTGGAATAAAATGGGGAAGAACGTCGTCGAACCTGACGAGTATGAAGATCCTCAAGAACTAATTGATGCCAATTTGATTCCTCGTTACTTTAATTTCACGGGTAAGGTTATCTTTATCTCTAACTTGAAGATGGACAAACTAGATCCTGATGGCGCACTTCGTACTCGTGCGTTTATGATCGAGATCGATCCTACTGAAAGTGAGATTTACGACTTTATGGAAACCATCGTTGGCAAGATCAAATTAGATGGCGACTTAAGTTTAGACGAAAAATCCCGTAAGAATGTTGTCGATATGTTGCGTAAAGGTAAGTCAAAACAATCTGCTAATTTACGTAAGTTGTCTCGTGCTTTGAACATGATGGCAGGAACTCTCAAATCAGGCGTTTCAGTTTCTGACAATGAGCTAACACGAATGATCGAAACATATGCTTAGATTAATATCATTTAGAGATTACAAAGAACTTTTAAGTGTAATCAACGAGGCTACTGTAAGTGCTGGAAAATATGGACCAGGATCGCTCTTTACGTTAAAGACCGATAAAATTTCAACATTTGAAAATAAAGTAGGTTCGCAATTAAAATTGCCTTCTAGTCCGGTATTTAGTAAATTGGATCCAACTAATGTACCAAGTGATGCTTTAGTATTTGGAAATAAAGAAAAACCTTTACAGGCCGCGTTTGAAATTCTTGATGCGCCTGATGGCAATTCAATAGGTTCAGTTGCTTGGCACGAAAAAGCAGTTGATAACTATTATAATAATTTAAAACTAGGTTCTGATATTAATTGGGGCAAAGATACTTCTACACTTGAAACCGTTCAAGCACTTGGTGTGTATTATAAAAACGCTGAAGCTGATGCACTTGATCGAGAAAAAGTTATTGGTGAAGTAAAAAGCATTTTAGGAAATGGACAAGATTGGGATTCAAAAGGCAAATCAACTATTATTTCTAAGATGGATACAATGACATCAAAGAATTTTACTGAAATGATTGGTCTTATGGCCGGAATGGCAGATTTCATGTCTCTTGTAAAATTCAAGCCAAACATCATTCATGGTAGAATCAATGATTATTATTCTGCTGAAGAAGATAACGAAAACGTTCATAAAACAGGAGTAAAGGCCAACACCGCAGACATGATTATCTCATCTGCTGATGCGGATAAAACCATCGAAGCGATGAAGACCGATAAATTTACGTCTGACAATAAAGGACTTATTACTGGTGAGAAATCAAATATTCAATTTTACCAAATATCATTAAAGAAGTCTGCTACTGGAGCTCAGCTTGGTAAAGTCACTTCTTATCTTATTAAGAAATATGGATTACCATCATATGATGATTATTTTGCAGATCTCGTAAATGAATCAGCAGAATTGAATGAAGGTATTATTGATATTTTTAACAAAGCATCAACGAAGATAAAAGACGTATATTCTAAAGTCACAACAGCCGTTATAAAATTTGCTGGAATGGTGAAAGGTAAATTAAAAAAATCTTTAAAATCGGAAAAGAAAACAGTTCTAAAAAGATACCAAAAACTATTTAAACTCGATAAGGGTGATATGTTCTTACTTGAACAATACGCTGAAAATAGCAATATGCTTATTGAGAAAGTACAAGCTCAAAGTCTTAATAGTAAATTAGAAAAAATATCAGTCAATAACGCTAATAAACTAGTCGCTGAAGTTCAAAGTAAAGCAAATGAAATTGTATCTACATATAATTCAAAAGACTATCTCATTCAAAAAGCAAAAGATCAAATAACAAAATTCAAACCAAAAGATACTCTTAATATTGATCTTATATCAAAGCTATTAGCAAATTCATATTCATTAGGAGCGGTGAAAGAAATTATTGGTTCTACTGATTCGAATGAAATATTATCTGCTGTAATTGATATGCATAAGGAAGTTTACTTTGGTAAAACATCTCTTCCTCTATATAAGGTGTACGGAAAATCTGCTAGTAAATCATACGAATATCTTGGATCTGCTGATGATTATGTCGAAAAGAAAAAAGAAAAATTAAAGGACGTTCAATTTCCTATTTCTGGTATTCGTATGAATGCACAAACTAATAAAGGAAGTAACCATATAAACATTGATCTGTTTGTTGTTAGTGATATTAAAGAGAATGATATTTACTATACACAATTCAGAACAGGAACAAATGCTTCTGGAAGATTTTCTTTTAACTTCGAAGGAACACAAACTGTAACACACGAAAAATTTATAAAATTTCTAAAATAATGGACATAGTAGAAACAGTATTAGAAGTAAGAGCATCAGCAATTCATAATAGCTCGTTTTAAGAACAGATTAAAAAAGGTATGAGTAAACTTGAAGCAGCACTAAGATTCCATAGAGAGAATCAAATCCCTTTGGCGCATAATATTTTTCGACCTCATTCGGAAAATTATTATAAGCTATTTAGCTATGCCCGTGAGATGAAAGAATCTGTGATGAATCCTTTGAACGAATTCGATGAGTATCTCATGTCAACAGACATTGGTGAACTTGCAATGTATGAAGGTGTAGAAGTTCCTTTAGATCATCCATTGGTTGAGGCAGAGTATAAAGGTAAAGAAGTAGAATTGAATGATCCTAAGCGCGGTGGTAAAAAGAAATTTTATGTCTACGTTAAAAACGACAAAGGTAACGTAATAAAAGTTGAATTTGGAGATACATCAGGTCTTAGTGCAAAAATAAATAATCCGGCAGCAAGAAAATCATTTGCAGCTCGTCACAACTGTGCTGCTAAAAAGGATAAAACAAAACCAGGTTATTGGTCCTGCAATCTTCCACGATACGCAGCACAACTTGGTTTAAAAAACGGTGGAAATTTTTTTTGGTAATGGAAACACACATACATCATATCATTCCTAAACATGCTGGTGGAACAGACGATTCATCTAACTTGGTTGAGCTTACTCTCGAAGAACACGCTCAAGCACATAAAGAATTGTATGAAAAGTATGGCCGATGGGAAGATAAAGTTGCGTGGAAAGGTTTAGCAGGAATGATTGGTAAAGAGGAAATTATTTCTGAAGTGAGACGAAACGCAGGCCTTAAGGGCAATAAAGTTGCAAACGCTAATGGGGCTTACATGAAAGGTAATGCCGCATTACAAGAAAAAAGAAAAGATCCCGTATATGCTGCAGAATTTAATAAAAAAATAAGTAAACCAAAATCTACAACTGTAAATTATTTTAAACCTAAGACAAAAGAACACGCCGCAAATATTGCTAAAGGTGCTTTAAAAAGAGAACGTATACCTTGTTGTAAATGTGGAAAAGGCATTACTAAAGCTAATTTAAAAAAACATGAAGGAGCATGTAACGGGTAATATGAGCAAACCATACACAGATAAGACAAGCGGTCGCTTTAAAACACGAACTTTTGAAGCAAACACTGATTCACATGAATTGGTTTGGCACCGCGACAAAGCCGATCGTATCGTAACTGTTCTTGAAGGAAAAGGTTGGATGTTCCAAATGGACAACAGCCTTCCTTATGAATTAGAAGAAGGCGATGTTTTAAATATTTCTGAAATGGAATATCACAGAATTTATAAAGCAGGATCGACTAATCTAGTATTAGAAATCGAAGAGCCTAAACAAGAAACAATTAAAGAATCCCGTATGAAATCATTTAGTGCATATCTAGCAGAAGCAGCCAAAGCTGGCAAGAATACTCACATGACACATATTGAAGACGCAGTAATTTACGGTGGTGTGAAAGGTGCAAGAGAAGCGATCTTTGCATTGCGTTCATTAAGGGATATGCTTGCAGGTAATACTAATTCCGCTACTGATGTTACAGTGAAATGGGATGGTGCTCCTGCAGTTTTTGCTGGCATTGATCCAAGCGACGGTCAATTCTTTGTTGCTAAGAAAGGCATTTTTAATAAAGACCCTAAGGTTTATAAGTCAGAAGCAGATGTCCGTGCAGATACTTCAGGTGATCTTGCAGAAAAGTTAGTGATAGCTTATAAAGAACTTAAAGATCTTGGAATTACTGATGTTATTCAAGGTGATGTAATGTTTACAAAAGGTGACTTAAATAACGAATCGATCGATGGCGAAAAATACATCACGTTTCAACCTAACACTCTTGTTTACGCCGTTCCAGCTAAATCAGATCTCGCTAAAACAATGCTCAAAGCAAATCTTGGAGTTGTATGGCACACTACGTATAAAGGTAAAGACTTTGCTTCAATGACAGCATCGTTCGGTGTTAATCTTAAGAGCCTCAAAAAGAAACCAAGTGTTTGGTATCAAGACGCTGATCTCAAAGATCTTTCAGGAACCGCGACTCTTACAAAACTCGACACTGAAGAAGTTACTCAAGCATTGTCGAAAGCAGGGAAGATATTCCAAAAGATTAAGTCTACCACACTAAGTGAACTTGAATCGAACCAAGCACTTGCAATTAAACTTGAAACCTTTAACAACACTCTCGTTCGTAAAGGTGAACGTATTACAAGCACTGCTAAACACGTTAAAGATCTTATTGCGTGGTTTGATCAAAAGTTTAAGAAAGAGTACGAAAAGCGTAAAAGCGAAAAGGGTAAACTAAGTGTAACACAGAAACATGAAGAAGAGATGAAATTCTTCTCAAAGGAGAATAAGAGAAACCTTGATCTCATGTTTCAGCTCATGAATGCTATCGTAGATGCTAAATTGATTATTATAAATAAATTAGATAAGCTAAAGGAGATTGATACATTTGTCCGCACTCGCAATGGGTTTAAGGTAACAGGTTCAGAAGGATTTGTTGCAATTGACCGAGCATCAAATGGAGCAGTCAAATTAGTTGATCGCATGGAATTCTCCACAAATAATTTCAGTAAAGACGTTATCAAAGGTTGGTCCTTACCTAGTAGAAAATAATTAAATAACTTTAGTAGAAAAGTTATACTTTCGTATAAATAACTATATGGAAGAAACATACTACTTATACTGGATTCATAGAAAATCGCATAAAGACATAAAAACGGAAGGTTACGTGGGGGTTACCATTAACCCTACTGAACGCTTTAAATCGCATCAAACACTTAAAACGGGAAAACACTTGGCAAGCGCATTAAAAAAGTATAAAGACGTAGAGTACGACATTGTTGAAACCTTTTCAACTAGTGACGGATGTCTGTCTAAAGAAGTTGAGTTACGCCCGACCGAGAACGTTGGTTGGAACATGGCGCCAGGCGGAGGATTACCTCCAAGAGTCACTAAAGAAGCATCAGTTAAGATTAGCAAAACATTAAAAGCACAGGGCGCGAATCCGTATTGTGAAAATACTCACTCTAAAGAAGCTATAGCAAAAAGAGAAAAAGCTAAAGCCGCGAACAAAGGACAATGGTGGCACAATCCTTCGACTAAAGAATATCGTTATATTAAAACAGCCATTGAAGAAATTCCTGAAGGTTGGGAAAGAGGCAGAGTTCCAGCACCAGTCCACAATCCAAAGATTAGAGGTAAAGATTATGTCTGTAACGCAAAAAAATGGAAATTAGATATAGATGGCACAACGGAGTTCATTGGTTATAACATAAAGGAGTTTTTAAGAGAAAATAACCTATTGGGCATATACGCTAATTTGACATCAAAGGCTAAGATTGGTGCACCACTCAAATCGTATAAATATAAGAAAGAATTCAAATTGTCGAAAGTATGAACTTAGAAAACACAGTAAAATCACTTATACTCAACGAAGGCACGAGCATCGTCATCTATAACGATGATACTCTTAGCAATCCTAAAGATCCTACTGTTCAAGTGTCACACATTGGCGTAATGAGGCTTTCACAGTTGCAAAAGATGATCAGCCAAGACGTCAAAAATCTTTCAAAATTTTCAGAAAAACCTTCTGCACTGCTTATGAAAATTGGCTTAGTGCAACAAAAGGCTAAAGCACTTGAAGACATTCAATCTGAAATGAAGTCTTCTCAGTTCAAAAAGAAAACAAAATAGTGAAATCATTTAAGCAGTTTAGTGAAGAAAAGAAAAAAGAGGTAGTCTTTACCTTTGGTCGGTTTAATCCGCCTACAATTGGTCATGGTAAACTGTTAGCAAAAGTTGCAGCAGCAGCAATTGGTAATGACTATCGTATCTACGCTTCTCAATCAAGCGATCCAAAAAAGAATCCTTTAGAATATAAAGAAAAGATTAAAGTAATGCGTAAAATGTTTCCTAATCATGGAAGAAACATTGTTGAAGATAAAAACGCTAAGACCGCATTGCATATCGCATCTATTTTGCATGACCAAGGATTTACTAAATTAACAATGGTCGTTGGTTCAGATCGTATAAAGGAGTTTCAAAAATTACTTATAACATATAATGGTGCTCAAGGCCGTCATGGTTATTACGATTTTAAAGACGGCATTGATGTAGTATCTGCTGGTGAACGTGATCCTGATGCTGAAGGTGTATCTGGAATGAGTGCATCTAAAATGCGCCAAGCTGCTATTGATGGCGACTTCAAATCATTTATGCTTGGTATACCAAAAGGATACGGTAAAGGCATGACTCTCTTTAATCTGCTTCGTAAAAGAATGGGATTAAAGGAAAAGAAAAACTTCCGTGAACACGTTGAATTACCACCTGTTTCAGAAAAGCGCGAACGCTATATCGCAGGTGAATTATTTAACATTGGTGATACTGCATATATCGGTGAAGTACCAGTAGTCATAAAAGAACGTAAGTCAAACTTCATTATCTGTGAAGAAGGTGATAAGTATTTTATTGACTCGTTAAGCGAAAAATTAAATAAAGCTTATGGTAAAGGTTTATCCAAATCTACTAAATCTAAGCGTCAAGCACAGTTTAATAAACAAGCTAAATTAGATGATGACGATCCAAAGGCGTATAAGCCTGCACCTGGAGATGCAAGAGCTAAAACAAAACTTTCGAAACATACGATTGCTTATCGTAAAAAGTTCGGTGAGTTTGTAGAAAAAGAAGCTCTAGAACAAGGTACAGACGAGTTAGTTAAAGCATACAAAAAACTTACTCCTTTAGAAGAAAAGCAAATTGCTGGATTGAAAAAGAAAGCAGAAAAATCTGGCATGCCTTATGGTATTCTCAAAAAAGTGTTTGATCGTGGAATGGCCGCTTGGAAAACAGGTCACCGTCCAGGAGCAACACCACATCAATGGGCATTTGCCCGTGTCAATTCCTTTATCACAAAGAGTAAAGGTACTTGGGGTGGAGCAGACAAAGACTTGGCAGCAAAGGTTCGAAATGAATCGATTAACGAAGGCAAAGGTAAAAGCGAACCGTGGGCTGATGCTTTTAAACGACGTGTGGTTAAGACAACTAAACCTGAACATTTAGAAAAAGGATTTAAATGGCGAATCAAAGGTAAAGACCGCGAAGAAATATCAATCAAACTATATAAAGAAAAGCCAAACTTCGAAGAGTTTAAAAAACAAATGAAAAGAGTTGCAGGACATGAATTTGGAGGATGACTTTTTTATAAATAGAATTACAACTTAACTTAATGGGAACCATGGAAATTTTAGAAATCAATCAACAAAAACTATCGCTACTCGATGTAAAGCAGCTTCAAGCCTTTATAGACATTTTTAAAGCAGTATCCAATTCAAAGGCCAGACGAATTGTAAAAGATCTATCTTTTGAGTTACACAACCGTAAGAATGAAGAAGTTTCTGAAGCTTCTATTAAAGATATCATCAAATCTGTGAAAGCTTCTGCTAAGAAAATTGGAGGTCTTATCAATACCGTTATGGACGATAAAGGGTTTCAAGATGCTTATGCAAAATACGTTGATAATCCTAATGATAAAAATCGGTTGAAAAAAATTCAAGCTTATACGAATGGTCTACTCGGTGATGGAACAAGCGAATCAGTTCAAGTAAAAGAATCGCGTTTAAAGAAAGTATGTTCTATCATCCTTGGTAAAGATTTTGATCATGACTTCATTTACGAAGATGTAGACTTTACCAAACCTTCCTCTATTAAAGACGCGTATAAGTCCTTTGCACTTAAAGAAACTGTTAACGAAAATCGAGCCGTTGTTTATAATCCAAAAGGTATCAAAAGATTTATTAAACAAGCGGAAAAAAAGTTTCCTCAGTATAAAGGCGAAATTGAACAACTTGAAGATGACGAAATCATTTTTCCAGATGACGAAAAATTAAAGAAGTTTTTTAAAGGCGCAAGAGAAGTTAAATTTGTTCTTAATGATTCAGTTGATCACCGTAAGCTGAAAACTTCTAATAAACTTTCAAGTGCTGAATACGAAAAATTTGGTAAGCTTAAGGCGTTCAATGATAAAGATTGGAAATGGAATTCTAAAGAAGGTCTTTATCATCGAGTCAACGAAGAAACTGACCTTAAAGAAGCTTCTGCTTCAGATATTAAAAAGGTTCTAGCTGCAGCGAAAAAAGCTGGTGGCACTGTTAAAGGAAATCAAATCGATTTTGGCATGGGAGCTGTAATTGATGTATCTGTCGAAAAAGGTAAAATTAAGCTCGATGCTGGTTTATCTAACGGAGTAGAATACTTTAAAAATGCTAAAGATGCTATAATGGCATTTGAATCAGTTGAACTTGAAGAAGCATTCTCACGTTTACCTGGCAATATTATTAATAATGAGCTATACACAGTAGAAAAAGATTTAAAAGCATTCGTTTCATCTCAACGCAATGGCAATGATGTTAATGAAAAGCAACTAAATAATATCATTAAAGATCTTCAGTCTATTAAAAAGGAAATTAAAAAGTTCAATAAACCCGAAGACGTTCCAGTTAGTTATCAATATAAAGAATCAGCGGATCTTGAAGAAGCAAAAAATATTACTGTTCGCTCATTACGTCAAATGATGTTTAGGATCGATTCGAGTGCTGCTGATAAGTTTAGAAGAGAATTGTTTAAGGTAGATGCGCAAGATTCTCCTGCATCGAATGCACAAATTAAACAAGGAAAGAAGATTGCTGGTAATAAGTTTGGCGAAAAAGAGTTTCAAGAATCTACAGATCTTGAAGAAGCTAAGAACGACACTCAGAAAGATATCGAATCATTGAAGAAGATGATCAAGAATCCCGATCCTAAGAGAGTTAAATCGTATGGTGGTACTAAATACGTTGATATGCTAAAGAGCAAATTGGCCAAGTTACAAGAATCTACAGATCTTGAAACGACCAACACACTGACTCAAGACGAGTATGACGAAGTTCAAAACTTCCGAAACTTTAAAGAAAGAGATTGGAAGTACGATAAAAAGACTAAAACGTATATTCGAAAGAATAAAGTATAAAACAAACACTTAACCGCACACAATGGGAAATATGAATTCTAACGAAAAAACTCGTCTAGACCGCATCGAAGAAAAGATTGATAAGATGGCTGATGCCATTATTGCTCTTGCTAGAGCTGAAGAAAAGATCACAAATCTAGATGAGACAACAAGAATTATACTAAAGCGAATGGTTGATCAAGACCAACGCTTGAGAGCTGTTGAGCAACAACAAGCAGATGCTGAAGGAACTTTACACACTATTAAATCAATCGCTTGGACATTCATTTCAGCAATCATTGCTGGTCTTGGAGCAGCAGTGGTCTGGGCTTTAGGATTCCCTGAAAACTAAAATGAAATCGTTTACAGAGTATTTAATTGAAAAGCCATTGACGCCTCAGCAAAGAATAGCTAGAGGGCGTTTAATGAAACGACTAGCTCCTAAGTTAGCGATGAAGAGAAAGTTGGCCGCGAAGAAAAAAGCTTCTCTTGAAAAATTGAAAAAGCGCGCTGAAGCTAAAGCTAGAGATGTTCTCCGTGCAAAGTATTTAAAGGATAAAGACTACAATTCTTTATCCTATGGAGAAAAACTTTCTATCGATAAAAAACTTTCAGGAAAAACGATGCTTATAAAAAAGATCGCGAAAAAGCTATTACCGAAAATTAAAAAGGCAGAAGCCGAAAGACTCGAAAAAATGAAAGCGGCCGCAGCATCCGCATAACGCCCAACAAAAATAAACTTATGTACGATATCAACGATAAAATAACACAGTCTGTGGCCGAAGCAGTGAAAACGGTCATCGAAAATAAAGAAGGCTTTAAGCCACACACAATGTATGATCCAAAAACAGGTAAAGGTCATGAAGCAAAAACCTATGAAGATCATCTGAAAATGAAAGACATGGGTTATACTCATGAAAAGCCAAGTGAGAAGAATGAAACTGAAGTACAAGATTCTGATAAGGATTTTGTAGATACACACACGGTTGATGCTGAAGAAGATCCAGAGCAAAAAAGACAAGTCGAAGAAACTGAAGATGAAGATGATGTCGAAGAAGGTAACGCCTTTGGACAAGCTGTCACTGATGCTAAAAAGGCAGGTAAGAAAAAATTCAAGTTTCAAGGAAAAGAGTATAAAGTTGAATCAGTCGATCTTGAAGAAGCGAATAACAGACTTAAAGCACACACTCCAGCTGCAGCACAAAGACTTATTAAGAAACTCAAGAATAAATTTAGTGGATATACGTGGGATCAACGAATTAAAGGTGATGAAGTCATTTATCCGATGGAGCCTCACATTATTAGATTCATTAAAAAACAACCTGAAGTAGACACACTAGAAGAATCTACTGATCTTGAAGAAGCGATTGATCCTCGCAGGTTTGTACTCGGCGGAGATGCTAAAGTGACATCGCGCGAAGTAGATGGTATGCTTTCAAAACTTTTTATTGATACTAAATTGGCAAAGGCCGTTGAAGCAAATGCTGCGTATCAAGATGGTTATAAGGGTAAAGTAAAAAAGAACCCCTTTGATAAAGACACCGCAGACTTCCATCTTTTTATTCTAGGACAACAATCTGCTAGCGCTGAATAAGGTTTATAAATAACTTTATGATGTTATTCGATGAATTAAATAATGCTAACTTTGAGTTATATGCCGCTAAACATTATAGAAATCCTGCTTGCTTAGATCCGCAGGATTTCTATGATGACGTGGCGAAATTCAAATACGTTGTAAGATTGCTTAGGCGATACCGAGATACTGGTAAGATCCAAGAGCGTCTTCTCTTAAATCATATTATAACGATTTATAACGTATTCGAAATTCATGCTGCTAATAGAATGATATTCCACAGAGTGGATATTGATCTTTGGCCAGCGTTAAAAACGTTTTTAATTTATTTGAATTATTTGCCCGAGACATTACATTCAGGTATAAATATCGATCTAGCAATAGCAACAAAACTAAAACATATATAACATGGGATTTTTAAGAGGACCAGATTTTTTCTACGCACTTCGTTTCTTACGACTATTAACCACTAAGTGGGAAGATACTAATGCGTTTAAGTTAGGTATCGTAGATAAAAACGGCAAAAAACTTAAAAAACCCGAAACGTCTGACGAAAAATCGGCGTATAATACATTCCATAAATTAGTCTACAATATCAAACGTTTGATAAATAAGATTCCTCTTGGCAAGTCGACACTTGCCTCCTATGCCGCGGCACTCTTTCTTATTAAAGAGCACACTGGCGTTAGTGATAAAAAATTAATAAAGGTCATAAAGGAAGCAACTGGCTTAGATTTTTCAGAATATAAGCCTGAACTCAATGAATGGTATTTGACTGAAGATGGAGAAATACAAACTGGAAAATATGCTTTGACTCGTGATATAGCATTGCCCAAGACAGGCGAACTACTCGCAAAAGAAAAGTCTTGGGTTGAGATCACGGAATCATCACCGCACGGATCAATACTTGGTCATTCGGTGTTTAAGGTACACCACATAAAAACTCAACAAGCAATCTATATCACGACAGAGGATATTAGTAGATGATAAACGATACGACTACTACAGGTTCTATAGCCATCGCAGATCGTCCACTCGGAGCAAAGAAAAAACGTAAAGAAAAGGAGTTCGTAATTTCAGATGAAACCTTTAATCGCTTTGCGACAGGAAGAACAAAATTTGAAAGATGGAGCAAGTATCTCAATGTTTTAGACGAAACGGAAAAAGACATTTATGACTTTCACCGTAAAAACACTTCTGCAGTAATATATCTTCGAAATGAAAAGACAGGTGCGTTGAGAGCAATTCGGCCTAGAGCAGCAAATGAGTAATTTTTTACTCATTTTTCTTGTTTACAAAGCCGACAACATGTAGTATAATTAATTCTTTCAACAATAAGTAACTATCTATGTCAATATTCGAAGAACAAATTTCCCGCAAACCTGATCATTATCCTTGGACCGAAGAGTTCATTACTGCTATGCACACGGGATTTTGGACCGATAAAGAGTTCAATTTTCAGTCAGATGTACAAGACTTTAAAGTCAATATGTCTAATAGCGAACGCGATATGGTCACTCGTAGTCTTTCAGCGATTGCACAAATCGAAGTTGCGGTAAAAACATTTTGGGCTAACGTAGGTCAGAACTTGCCTCATCCGTCAATCACTGATCTGGGTTATGTTATGGCCAATGTCGAGGTTATTCATAACAACGCGTATGAACGCCTTATTGATATTCTCGACATGAACGACATCTTTGAAGAGAACCTCAAACTGGATATTATTCAGAATCGTGTAAAGTATCTTCGCAAGTATCTCCATAAGTATTACAAGGATTCAAAAAAACAATACGTCTATTCTCTTATTCTATTTACGCTTTATGTCGAAAATGTTTCGCTTTTTAGTCAGTTCTATACGATTAATTACTTTAATCGTTACCGTAATCTTCTTAAAGATACTGCTCAACAAGTAGCATATACTTCGAAAGAAGAAATGCTTCATGCTATGGTTGGTATGAAACTTGTCAATACGATTCGTGAAGAGAATCCAGAATTGTTTGATGATGAGTTTGTAGATCGTATTCGACATGAGTGTATGGAAGCCTTTAAGGCAGAGTCTAAGATCATTGAGTGGTCGGTAAACGGTTACGAGTCTGAGCATCTCTCAACACCTATTCTACAAAACTTTATTAAGAATCGATTGAATGATTCTTTGACACAGATTGGTATCGAGCCTGTTTTCTCTGATGTTGATCAAGATCTATTGGAAAAGACGGGATGGTTTGATGAGGATGTTCTTGGAAATACCGCTACTGACTTTTTCTTTAAACGGCCCGTCGAATATTCTAAGAAAGATAAATCATACGAAGAAGAGGACTTATTTTAAAAGTATAGATATATTATGGAAGAAGATTATTATTGGCTGAATCGTGATTCGCGCTTATTTCTTGAGCGAGGATACTTAACAGAAGGTGTTACACCTGAAAAACGCATAAGACAAATTGCGCTTAAAGCTCAACGAACTTTAGGTGAAGATGGATTTGCAGACAAGTTTGAGGATTATATGTCAAAGGGTTGGTATTCACTGGCCTCTCCGATCTGGGCTAACTATGGGCTTAAACGTGGCTTACCTATTTCATGCTTTGGATCGTACATCGATGACACGATGGAATCTATTTTAGGTAAACAAGCCGAGGTCGGCATGATGACTAAGATGGGCGGAGGAACATCTGCATATTTTGGATCACTACGCAGTCGTGGATCTGAAATTTCTGCAGGTGGTAATTCAAATGGTCCTATACATTTTATGGAATTGTTTGAAACTATGACGAATGTTGTTTCTCAGAGCAATGTTCGTCGTGGTTCTTTTGCTGCTTATATGCCAATCGATCATCCAGACATCCTTGAGTTCCTTCAAATACGAGGTGATGGTAATCCCATTCAAAGTATGTCAATCGGCGTTACAGTGACTGATAAGTTCATGAAAGAAATGCTTGATGGCGATAAAGATAAACGTAAGATTTGGGGTAAGGTAGTTCAAAAGCGCTATGAAAGTGGTTATCCTTACATCATGTTTAGCGACACGGTGAATAAGAATAAACCAAAAGAAAGTGGTAAAATCTACGCGTCAAATCTTTGTTCTGAAATTTGCTTATCGACGAATAAAGAAGAATCGTTTGTGTGCTGCCTATCTTCAATGAATCTATTACACTATGACGATTGGAAAGAAACAGATGCTGTTCAAGTAATGACAAAGTTTCTTGACACCGTGATTGAAGAGTTTATTGAAAAGACAGAAGGTTTACCATTTATGGACGCACCTCGTAAATTCTCAATAGAACAACGTGCAATTGGAATTGGAGTACTTGGATGGCATTCATATCTTCAAAGCAAAAGTACTGCGTTTGAAAGCTTAGAAGCTAAGATGCTAACTAATCAAATCTTTAAGCACATCGAATCAGAAAGTATGCTTGCTTCTGGTGAAATGGCTAAGACACTAGGAGAACCTGAAAAGTTAAAAGGATCAGGTCGTAGAAATATGACAACGCAAGCAATTGCACCTACTACTTCAAGTTCCTTTATTCTTGGTCAAGTATCGCCAAGTGTTGAACCATTAAATAGCAATTACTTCGTTAAAGATCTTGCAAAAGGTAAGTTTACTTATAAGAATCCTTTCTTAAAGGAAGTCTTAAAGTCGTATGGCCACGACACTCAAGACGTGTGGAAGTCTATTCTTGTAACAGGTGGAAGTGTTCAACACCTTACGTTCTTATCAGATCATGAAAAAGACGTGTTTAAAACCTTTGGCGAAATATCTCAGAAGGAAGTTATTCTTCAAGCAGGAATTCGCCAAAAGTACATCGATCAATCACAAAGTATCAACTTAATGATTCATCCAAAGACTCCGCCTCGTGATACGAATCAACTTCTGATTTACGCTTGGGAACAAGGTGTAAAAACACTCTACTATCATCGTGGAACTAATCCTTCACAGGAATTATCACGTAATCTACTCACCTGCACTTCTTGCGAAGGATAACATGGCTTATATCGAAAAATTAAAATGCTCTTCTTGCAAAAGCACCTACAAAATTGAATGGAGTGAAGACGAAGTAATTGATTTCGTTGAAGCTGAATATTGTCCATTCTGTGGGTATGACTTGACTGATGATTATTATATGGACGAAGAAGAATACGAGTATGAATAAATAACTCCATGTGGAGTTACAAAGGTGAAGAGTTTACAAGTGAAATGATCGGTGACAATATAGGCTTTGTTTATATTGTCACCGATCCGTGGGGTAAAAAATATATTGGAAAAAAGGGGTTTTTCTCAAAGGTAACTAAACCGCCTTTGAAAGGTAAGAAGCGTAAACGCAGATCCCTGAAGGAATCTGATTGGAAAACGTATTGCGGTTCGAGTGAAACCGTAAAACTTATTGTAGAAGAAAACGGATTAGATCATTTTAAGCGTGAAATCATCCACCTCTGTAAATCAAAAGGAGTGATGAGTTATATGGAATGCTACGAGCAAATGACTAATCACGTACTGCTTAAACCTGACGAATATCACAACGCGTTTTTCGGAGGGCGCATTAATAGAGCTCACCTAAAAGATCTTAAGCCAGAAGATTTTGATTAAAACTTAAGGGTTTACAGACCTTCAAACTTAGTTTATAATATATATTATGAATAACACAAAACAAACAACAAATAGTATGCGAGGTGCGTCATTATAATCGTAGACTATTCAGGCATTGCTATCGCTGCCATTTTCTCTCAAGATCGTCCTGAAGAAATTCAGGAAAGTCTTATTCGTCATATGATACTAAACAGTATCCGACGCTATAACACAAAATTCCGTGACGAGTATGGCCAATTGGTCATTGCTTGTGATAGTAGTTCTTGGCGTAAAGAAAAGTTTGCGAACTATAAAGCCAAACGTAAAACTTCGAGGGAGGAATCGCCTTTAGATTGGAACAAATTCTTTGGTTTCCTAAATGGTATTCGCGATGAAATCGCTGAAGAAATGTCTTTCCCTGTAGTACATGTAGATCGAGCTGAAGCTGATGATATCATCGCAGTACTAGCAGAATCAACACAAGAGTTTGGTCAAGGTGAGCCTGTTATGATCGTATCTTCGGATAAAGACTTTATTCAATTACATCGTCATTCTAACGTAAAGCAGTTTAGCCCAATGAAAAGGGGTGCTCTTAAAGTAGATGATCCTGTATTCTATAAGTTCGAACATATCTGCAAAGGTGATAGTAGTGATGGTGTACCAAACATGCTTAGTGCAGATGATACATTTGTTGTAGAAGGTGGTCGTCAGACACCAATGCGTGCTAAAAAGATTAAAGAATGGTATGACGCATGTAACGGCAACGCTTCTGATGTTGATGCACTCCGTAGTGCTATGAATGAAGAACAGTATCGCAACTATTGTCGTAACAAGCTCATGATCGACTTAGACTGTATCCCTGAAGATATTCAATCTAACATTATGGATAAATACAAATCTCAACAAGGTAAGAACAATGCTAAAGTTCTGAATTACTTAATAACAAAAAGGTGTAGTTTGCTGGTCAATTCAGCAAAAGACTTCTTTACAATTGAAAAATAATATGGCCATTCAAAAATATCCACACGAAATATTCACAGAAGTATGCAAACTTGAAGATCGCGATGAGCGTATCAAGTATCTAAAAGAAAACGCATATAAGCAAGTAAAGACTATTCTTCAACTTTGCTATAACGATAGCATTGTTTTAGATCTACCAAAGGGTAAACCACCATTTGAAGCGTGCCCTGAAGGGCGTGAACCAGCACCGATCTCTAATGTGTTTAAGCCAATTGGCATGTTAGTCAAAGGGAATAAAGTTTCACAATTAAAGAAAGAAAAAATCTTTATTGGTATACTTGAACAATTGCCAGAAGAAGACGCAGCCATCGTCTGTGCTGCAAAGGATGGAACTATCACTAATCTTCAAAATAAGAAGTACCGTAAGATTACTAAAAGTCTTGTAGAAGCGTGTTTTCCTGAAATTCTGTAATGGTGTACAATTAGGACAAACTTAGTTATAATTATATCATGAATATCTTTGCTCTATCACCCGTACCAGAAATTGCTGCTAAATGGCATTGTG
>ERZ1046740.421-NODE-421-length-36025-cov-5.977731_pt1 | contig 36025 bp, 30 predicted proteins | sample MGYA00383093_ERZ1046740 | MGnify/ENA primary metagenome ERZ1046740 (study PRJEB29581, sample SAMEA5548363) | metagenome | biome: marine; feature: coastal; material: water | depth 25 m | study: Short-term variability in the microbial, nano- and picoplankton... | reverse complement strand
ATTAAATATTGAAATATTACTTGGAAGAACAACGCAAAAAAATCCGGTTGGAGCAATCACAGCTGCTATGGAAAACACCGATTTTACAGTGGCTGCTGAAAAAACATTAAATGCAGTTGTTCACGTGAAAAATACTTCAATAAAAACGTATACAGATCCTTGGTCTGAGTTCTTTTATGGTCAGGGTAGTGGTTCAAAGCAATATTCACAAGTAGGAACAGGAAGTGGTGTTGTTATTTCAGAAGATGGATATGTTATAACAAATAATCACGTAATAAGAAATGCCACCGATATTGAGGTAACTATGAATAATAAAAAAGTATTCAAGGCTAAATTGATTGGAACTGATTCAACCAATGATATTGCACTTTTAAAAATTGAAGCAACAAAACTACCTTACGTTACTTTTGGAGATTCAAATAATATTAAAGTTGGTGAGTGGGTGTTAGCAGTTGGAAACCCTTATAATTTAACCTCAACTGTAACTGCAGGAATTATTAGTGCGAAAGGGCGTGATTTAGAAGGTAATAGTAGTATAGATTCATTTATTCAAACCGATGCTGCTGTAAATCCAGGAAATAGTGGTGGTGCTTTGGTGAATACCAAAGGTGAGTTGATTGGAATTAACACGGCTATTTCATCTCGTACCGGTTCTTTTATTGGTTATTCATTCGCAGTTCCTTCAAGTATTGCTAAGAAAGTAATAGAAGATATTATGGAATTTGGAACTGTTCAAAAGGCTATTTTAGGAGTGAAAGGAGGAGAATTAAATAGTGAAATTGCTGATAAATTGGAAATTGATAACACCGAAGGTTTTTATATTTCAGAAGTCACTGAAAATTCAGGAGCCAAAAAAGCAGGCTTAAAACCAAAGGATATAATTGTGAAAATTAATAATATAAAAATTTCAACCTATGCTGATTTAACAGGATTTTTAAATTCAAAAAGACCAAAAGATGTTGTTCAAATTACCTATCTAAGAAATGGAATTACGAATGCTGCAAATGTTGTATTAAGTAAAAATGAAATGAGTAAAATTTCTTCACTAGGACTGCAATTAAAAAATTTGAATAAAGAACAATTGAAAGATTTGAATATAAAGAATGGAGTGTTAATTCAAGATATTACAAACAAAGAATTAATGTATTATGGTGTAAAAAAAGGGTATGTTATTACAGCTATAAATGGTGAGAAAATGTTTTCTGTTGATGATGTTACTTCGGTAATTACAAGAAAAAATAAAGGAGAAGTTTTACGTATTGAAATTTTAAATCTAGATGGGGAATCAGAGCGATATATTTTTAAATAAATAAAATTTTGACATCTTAAAAAAACCTTTCTAATTTCTGGAAGGTTTTTTGTTAAAATGCTTGCGAAAACGTTTGAAATAGGTATTTTTGCGAAAAATTTAAACATTACACCTAAAGATGTCTTACAACGAAATTTACGAAAAAGAACTCGCCTTTCAAGCTGACAGGCGCCGAACAACTGTAGAATTTATCCGAATTATTAGCGACCTATGGTATGATAATACTATTGAATTAATTTTATTCAGAAATCAATTAATTGATAGAAATGTAAGTGAAATTTTAAATTTAATTGAATATGCCAGTGATTTTGTAGAAAAACCTATTTCTATTTTTGACGCCGTTGAAATTGCACGTGAAATTAAAAAACAGAATACTCCTCCATCAAAAATTGATATTGGAAAGTTAGTTTATGAGTTTCATTTAGATGAAAATCAGCATAGCATTGCCAATTTTGTGCATGATTGCTTAAAGGAAGCTCAAAATTCAAATGGTTTTGAGCCAAAAGATGTTGTTTTGTATGGTTTTGGACGAATTGGAAGATTATTAGCCAGAGAATTAATGGTGAGAACTGGTCAGGGTAAATTAATGAGGTTGCGTGCTATTGTTACCCGAGGAGAAATAACAGCATCGGTTTTAGAAAAAAGAGCTGCTTTATTAAGAAATGATTCAATTCATGGAGATTTTCATGGAACGGTAAATGCTGACATAGAAAAAAAAGCATTGTTAATTAATGGTACAACAGTTCATGTTATTTCAGCAAATACTCCCGAAGAGATAGATTATACATCTTATGGTATTTCTGATGCCTTGCTAATTGATAATACCGGAGCGTATAGAGATAAAGAATCTTTAAGTCGCCACTTAAAGTCAAAAGGTGTTTCAAAAGTTTTATTAACTGCCCCTGGGAAAGGAGTTCCAAATATTGTACATGGAGTGAATCATAAAAACTTTAATCCTAAAAATGTTAATATTTTTTCAGCAGCATCTTGTACAACTAATGCTATTACGCCTATTTTAAAAGTAATGGAAGATAGTTTTGGAGTTGAAAATGGGCATTTAGAAACAATTCATGCATATACAAATGATCAAAATCTAGTTGATAATATGCATAAAAAATATAGAAGAGGAAGAGCAGCTGCATTAAATATGGTGATTACTGAAACAGGTGCAGGGAAGGCAGTTTCAAAAGCGCTTCCCTCATTTGAAGGAAAACTAACTTCAAGCGCTATTAGAGTTCCTGTTCCAAATGGTTCATTAGCTATTTTAAATTTAAAATTGGAAAATGCTGCGAGTAGAGAAACCATTAATACAATTATGAAAAAATATGCTTTGGAAGGCGATTTGGTTGAGCAGATAAAATATTCATTAAGTAATGAATTAGTTTCTTCCGATATTGTTGGAGCAGCTGCACCTGCAATATTTGATAGTAAAGCTACTATTTCTAATTCAACAGGTTCTAACGTTGTATTATATGTTTGGTACGATAATGAATATGGGTATAGTCATCAGGTTATACGATTGGCGAGATATATTTCACAAGTAAGAAGGTTCACCTATTACTAATAGTAAAAAAGCGGAACAAATTTTGTTCCGCTTTTTTAGGACGTCACAGTAATTCATTTTTTAAATAAATAACATTTGTGTTCCGTCTTCATCGGCTTTGTTGTAAAATTCACCAATAGTTAAAATACCATCTAAATCATCAATTAAATCACTTTCTTTTAGATGGAACATATCAACAGCTAATTTACATCCCCATAATTTTACACCTGAAGCTGTTAAAATTTCTAAAAATTCATCAACTGGAGGCATGTCTAGTTTTTCCATTTCTTTCTTCATCATTTTAGTAGCAAGAGCCTCCATTCCAGGTAAACCACCTAACATTGTTGGAATATGCATTGCCGGGTTTCCAACTGTTGCCACATGTAAATGATTTAATTTTTTCTTTTGAATTGCTTCTAATCCAAAAAAAGTAAAGAATATTTCGGCGTCAATACCTTCCATTCTTGCTCCGTTCGCCATTACAAAAGCGGCATATACATTTTCAATAGTTGCTTTTGATAATATAAACATCATTTTTTTTACTTTAGTTTTACCCATGATTTTATTTTTTATTGTTTTTAAATACAGCTTTTTGGTTTTGGTACACCTGCTATTTTAGTTGATACTTTTAAAGGGCCTCCAGGGAATAGTGCATAAAATTCTTTAATAGTTACTACACCACTTTTTTTAATACTTCTAATTGATAAAGGTTTGTTTGCTTTCACTTGCTCTTGCAACCAGGTAATAACTTCCCAGTGTTTATCCGTCATTTCAATACCTTCACCTTTGGCAATTTCTGTACCCATTTCTTTGCTCCATTGCGAACTATCTTCTAAATATCCGTCATCAGTGACAATTACTTTTATTCCTGCTAATACTGTTTCCATAATAGTTGTTTTTATTTTTTTATTTTTTTTCCTTTTGTACTCATATTTCTAGTTACAAATGGTATTGCAATTCCTTTTAAAAGCATATTCCAATAAATCCATCTAAATGCTAATTTTCCCCAATGATTAAAAACACTTTCTTTTAATAATCTCAATGGTCCAATACATGCAAATGGAAAAGTTCCTTCTACTGGTTCTTGTTCATAATTAAAATCAATAAGTAATGCTTTGTTGTTTCCTGTTTCAATAAAACAATTTGCATGACCGTCAAATTCTTCTTTTAAAGGTTTTCCATTTATGAATAATAAAATATTATCAGTTAGGGTTTCAGCTTCAAAATGTGCCACTGAACCTGCTTTTGAAGCAGGAACATTGGTAGCATCACCAATTACAAAAATATTTTGATGAGCACTAGATTGTAAAGTGTTTTTATGAGTTGGCACAAAATTTAATTCATCGCCTAACCCTGAGCGTTCTATCAATTCGTCACCCATATTGGTTGGAACTGTTACCAATAAGTCAAAATCTATTTCTTTTTCAGCATAATCTATAATCTTATTGTTTTCGTTATCAACACTTTCAATAGCGAAATCAGTTACCAGTTTAATATTTTTGTCTTCTAATAAATATCCCAATGCTTTTGAACAATATTCTTTAGTAAATGCACCCGATAAAGGAGTTACATAGGTTATGTCAACTTTATCTCTTATACCTTTTTTTTCAAAATACGAATCTGCTAAAAAAGCAAATTCTAAAGGTGCTACAGGGCATTTAATAGGCATTTCAGTAATATGAACTACCAATTTACCACCTTTCCAATCTCTTAATTTATTTCTTAAAGCTAATGCGCCTTCATAAGTATAAAAGTCGAAAACATTTTTATACCAGTTTTCTCCACTCATTCCATCTACTTCTTCAGGAGTAATTTTAGAACCTGTAGCAATAATTAATACATCGTAATGTAATATTTCATCTTCTAATTCAACTTTATTCTCTTCTGGAAAAATTTGTTCAATTTTTTTCTGAATATAGGTTACATCACTTGGAATAAATTTTTTACCTACTTTTTTAACTTGATTTTCTGAATAAATATCGAAAGGAAGAAATAAAAAACCGGGTTGATAGTAATGGGTTTTAAATTGATCAATAATAGTTACATTCCACTCACCCTTATACAATTTTGGTCTTAAATGGTTGGCCATCATTGTGCCTGCTGTTCCTGCACCTAATATTACTAAGTTTTTCATTGGTAGTAAATTAAATTTTTTCAACTAAATAAATTAATCTTTTTTTAGTTTTTACTTTAGTGTAAAGTTACTTTAGTTGCATAAGTCTAAATATGATATAAGTCATAGTAGCATGTTACTTTAGTTACACAGCGCTTTTAAATAAAGAGTTTTTAGAATTTAATATTCAACTAGTAAATAGAAAAATTATGAGTACTTTTAGCCTTGAAATAAAATGAATATGACAAGTAGTATTGAACAAAAAATTTATGAATTAAGAAAAGAACTAAGGCAGCATAACTACAATTATTATGTGTTGGATAATGCTACCATTTCTGATTACGAATTTGACTTGAAATTGAAAGAATTGGAAAAATTAGAAACTGAAAATCCTCAGTTTTTTGATCCTAATTCACCTACACAACGAGTTGGAGGAGAGATAACTAAAAGTTTTAATACTGTTCGTCATAAAAATAGAATGTATTCTTTAGATAATTCCTATTCAATAGACGATTTGTTAGATTGGGAAAAGCGAATTAAGAAAATTCTTGGGACTGATGATGTTGAATATTCTTGTGAATTGAAATATGATGGAGCGTCTATTAATTTGTCTTATGAAAATGGAGTATTATCAAGTGCAGTTACGCGTGGAGATGGGTTTGAAGGAGATGATGTAACTGCAAATATTAAAACTATAAAATCTATTCCTTTAGTTTTAAAAGAAGGTTTTGTTGATTATTTTGAAATTAGAGGAGAAATAATTTTACCTCTTGATGGTTTTAAGAAAATGAATGAAGAGCGCATTGAAGCTGGAGAAGAACCTTATAGAAATCCAAGAAATACCGCTAGTGGAAGTCTAAAGCTACAAGATAGTGCTGAAGTAGCTAATAGGCCTTTAGATTGTTTGTTATATCACGTTGTTTCGGATAGAAATGACCCTATGTCATCACATTTTAGAACGTTAGAGGATGCTAGAAAATTAGGTTTTAAAATACCAGAAGCTATAGAAGTTTGTAATAGTATTAAGGATGTTTTTAAGTTTATTGAAAAATGGGACACAAATCGTCATGAGTTGCCTTATGAAACTGATGGAATTGTGGTAAAAGTAAATTCGCTATTTCAGCAAGATGAATTAGGGTATACAGCAAAGTCACCACGGTGGGCAATAGCCTATAAGTTTAAAGCAGAACAGGAAACAACTATTTTAAAGGAAATTACCTATCAGGTAGGTAGAACGGGCGCTATTACTCCCGTGGCCAATTTACAGCCCGTGCAATTGGCAGGAACTATTGTAAAAAGAGCCTCGTTGCACAATGCCGACCAAATTGAAAAGATAGATATTCGAGTTGGAGATACGGTATATGTGGAAAAGGGAGGTGAAATTATTCCAAAAATTGTAGGTGTGAATTTTGAAAAAAGACCTTTAGAATCTGAACCTACAAAATATATTACACATTGCCCAGACTGTAATGCGCTTTTAGTTAGAAGTGAAGGTGATGCCAAACATTATTGCCCTAACGAATATGGCTGCCCTACTCAAATAACTGGTAAAATTCAACATTATATAAGTAGAAAAGCAATGAATATCGATGGTTTGGGAGCTGAAACCATTGAGTTGTTATTTAGAGAGGGATTAATTCATAATTATGCCGATTTGTATGATTTAAAAGTTGAGCAAATAATTCCTTTGGAACGAATGGCTGAAAAGTCAGCTAAAAATATTATAGAAGGTGTAGAAAAGTCAAAAGAAATTCCTTTTGAAAAAGTGTTATTTGCTTTGGGAATAAGATTTGTTGGTGAAACCGTTGCAAAAAAATTAGCAAGGCATTTTAAATCTATTGATAACTTAATGATTGCTACTATTGATGAATTAATTGCGGTTGATGAAATTGGAGATAGAATTGCTGAAAGTGTATTTGATTTTTCGCAAAATTTAATAAATATTCAATTGGTTGAAAGGCTTAAAAAAAATGGAATTCAGCTTGAAATTTCAGAAGATAATTTAAATAATTCAAGTGTTATTTTAGAAGGTAAAATATTTGTTGTTTCAGGGGTGTTTACCATTTATACAAGAAATGAACTTAAAAAATCGATTGAAGATAATGGCGGAAAAGTAGCCAGTTCAATTTCTAAAAAAACCAATTTTGTTATAGCAGGTGAAAAAATGGGGCCAAGTAAGCGCACCAAAGCTGAAAATTTAGGCGTACCCATAATTTCAGAAGAGGATTATATAAAAATGCTTAATTAGATATTATCTATAATAATTCTATTTCGTCTAATTTTTATTTTCCCTTCATTTTCTAAAACTTTTAGTAAACGTGAAACTACCACTCGTGAGGTGTTAATATCATTAGCAATTTCTTGGTGGGTTATTATTAAAGTATTGTCTTTCATTATTTTAACCTTGTCGGTCAAATATTTAAGAAGTCGATCATCCAAACGCATAAAAGCCAAACTATCAATTGATTCTACCATTTCAATTAATCGCATATGGTAGCTGTCAATAATAAAATGTCGCCATGATTTATATTTTTTAAGCCAAACATCCACTAATTCAACAGGTATAAATACTCCCTCAGTTTCTTTTTCAGTAATACCTCTAAACATACTTTTACTTCTGTTAATACAATTAACAAAAGAGATGGCACAGGTATCACCTTTTTCAAGAAAATATAGTGCAATTTCATCACCATTTTTATCTTCCCGTATAATTTTAACAGCTCCGCTAAGAATTAGTGGAACATGAGTCATATTATCACCTATATCAATTAATGTATCATTATCTTTTATAGTTCTTAAGAATCCATAATTTACAATTTCATCTATTAATTCTTTTTCAAAAATATCGGTATAAAAGTCATTCAACTTTTCTCTAATCAATTCTTTGCTTGAATACATATTTTAACTATTTTATTTAAACAACAAATTTAGGAAATAAAAAAAACTCCTAAGTAAATTTAAGAGTTTTTTAGGACGTCCCACTTGGTTTTGTTAATTAAAACCTGACGTGTAATATTGTCTTTTTATTGAAGACAAAAAATATACCAAAAGTCTTCATTTTTTGCCAATTATTGTAATGGATTTTCTTGAAAATAAAATAGAATTTCACTTAATTCATTGCTAACAGCACTATTTTGAAAAAACCAGATTGTGTTGTTCCTGAACTCTTATAAAAGTGGTTCTTTTAGTTAATTCTTTCAATCTGTTTGCCCCTACATAAGTACAGGTTGACCTCAATCCTCCAAGAAAATCTTGCACAGTGTTTTCGACATTACCTCTAAAAGGTATTTCAACTGTTTTACCTTCTGAAGCTCTGTAGTTTGCAACACCTCCAACATGTTTATTCATAGCTGTTTCAGAGCTCATTCCATAAAATTGCTTGAATTTTTCACCTTTTTTTTCAATAGTAATTCCGCCACTCTCAGTATGTCCGGCTAACATTCCGCCAAGCATAACAAAATCGGCACCACCACCAAAAGCTTTAGCAATATCTCCCGGTATTTTGCAGCCTCCATCAGATACAATTTGTCCACCTAACCCATGGGCAGCATCGGCACATTCAATAATGGCTGAAAGTTGAGGGTAACCAACGCCAGTTTTTACACGTGTTGTACAAACTGATCCAGGACCAATACCAACTTTTATAATATCTGCACCTGCTAATAATAGCTCTTCAACCATTTCACCGGTAACAACATTTCCTGCCATTATAACTTTATCAGGGTATTGTTTGCGTGTTTTTTTAACATAATTTACAAAGTGTTCTGAATAACCGTTGGCAACATCAATGCAAATAAATTTTATTTGAGGATTTTGCTCAAAAATTATGGCTATTTTTTCGGAATCAGCTTTCCCTGTTCCAGTACTAATAGCAATATAATCAGTTATTTCATCATCAATAGAGTCCATAAACCCTTTCCATTCTTCAATAGAATAATGTTTGTGAATTGCAGTGAATATTTTATGTTTCGCAAGTGCTTTTGCCATTTCAAAAGTGCCCACAGTATCCATATTTGCGGCCATTATTGGAACCCCATTCCATTTGTATTTACTGTGTAAAAAAGTGAAATCTCTATCTAAGGTTACTTGAGCTCTTGAGCTTAAAGTTGATCTTTTAGGGCGAATCATTACATCTTTAAACCCTAATTTTAATCCAGTTTCTATTCTCATTATATTTTTTTATACGATGATACTTTTTCCTTTACTTATCATATTTTTATCGCTATCAAAATAAAAATCAATTCTGCCAACATTAATTCCGTAGCATCCAACTTGATTTACTAAAACATTTTCACCAATACTATTTTTGGTTACCGTTGGTTTTGGTAAAAACGTGTGCGTATGACCACCAATAATTAAATCAATGTTTTTAGTTTTTGCAGCTAAATTTAAATCCGAAATTTGAGTAGGATTATTTTTGTAATAATAACCTAAGTGTGACAGGCAAATTACTAAATCACAGTTTTCATCATCTTTTAAAATTCGACTCACATCTTGAGCAATTTCAACTGGGTCAAGATACTTTGTTTCTTTATATAGTCGATTGTCAACAAGTCCATTTAACTCAATTCCCAGACCGAAAACACCAATTTTAATTCCATCCTTTTCAAAGATTTTATAGGGTTTTACATGTGTGTCTAAAACGGTATTTTTAAAATTGTAATTAGCAGAAACAAAATCGAATTTTGCGTGAGGTAATTGCTTATATAAGCCATTAATACCATTGTCGAAATCGTGGTTTCCAATGGTTGCAGCATCGTATTTTAGCATACTCATTAATTTAAACTCTAATTCCCCACCATAAAAATTGAAGTAAGGTGTTCCCTGAAAAATATCACCTGCATCAAGTAATAGCGTATTTGGATTTTCTTTTCTTATTTCCTCCACCAAGGTAGCTCTTCTGGCAACACCACCTTTATTTGGGGTTTTGTAGTGGTTGGGAGGAAAAGTTTCAATATGACTGTGGGTGTCATTGGTATGAAGTATTGTAATGTGCTTGCTTGTTTTTTTATCAAACGATGTTAAGCCTAAACCACCTAATGTTAATAACGCTGAAGCTGCTGCAGATTTTTGTATAAAATTTCTTCTTTTCATTTTTTCATTTTTTAATAAATCGTCCGTCTAATTCAACTTTTACGGTATCTATTTCTTTCAAATAATCAATAATTACATTTCTTATTTTATAATCTAGTTTATGTAGCTTAAGAGGTTCTTTGAAGAAATTCATGCGATCTCCACCATTTTGCAAATAATCAGATGTTAATACATAATACGTATTATTTGTGTCAATGGATTTATTGTGAATTTTGAATTCAATTTCACCCTTTTCAATAATAGCTTTTACTTGTTTTGAAAGTGGATGCGCCTTTTTGGCTTTTAGTAAATAATGGGCTAGTTCTAAAACTTTGTGAGCTGTAAGCTCAACTACTACTAAATTATTTTCAAAAGGCATTAATTTAAATGCATTTTCAGTTATAATTTCACCTTGGGTAATTCCAGCTCTAATTCCACCGTAATTAAACATTGCAAAGTCAATGTTTTTTCCAGTTCTGGATTTAAAAATAGGGTTGGCTCTTTCAAAACATAAATCAGCCATTAAATTTCCTAAAGTGCTTTCTAGTTCACCATCAGTTCTTACTAAATCTTTTGAGGTATAACTTATTACAGTTTTCATTTCGCTCTCAACCTTTTTTTTATAGGGTTGAATAAAATGTTCAATATCTTTAACTGGTTCAATTTCAGTGGTTACTGGAATTAATTTTGCTTCAATTTTAACTAGTTGCTGAGGTTCATTTTTACAGGCAACAAGTAGCATAATTGCAAATAATGATAGAATACTATTTTTCATTGTTGTAATGCTAATGTTTTTAATTAGTTTTGTAAAACTAACGGTAAATATAGATGATTTTCACAGGATTTAAACGAAAAACCAATCAATTTTTTTTCAAGAAAAGACTTAATAACAGAAAAGATGATGCAATAATTGTTTCTAAAGGAATTGCTAAAAACTTGTTGGTGATATTAGATGACCCAAAAGCTAAATTAGCTACTGTTAATAAATTATCACAAATAACAGCTATTAAAAAATCTGAAATTATAGTTTTAACGTTTCAAAAAACTATAATGAATGAAAAGGAGCTTCATAAAGATTCTTTTTGTCCAGCTGATTTTGGATGGTATGGTAAAATTAAATCCGATATGCTGAGAGATATTTTAACAAAAAAATACGATTTGTTAATAAATTATAGTAAAGTTGAAAATTTATATTCCAACTTGTTAATATTGCAAAGTAAGTCGGCGTTTAAAGTTGGTTTTTCATATCAAAATAATGATTTATATGAATTAATGATTGATTGTAAATCCGGAGATTATGGTACTTTTAATGCGGAATTAGAAAAATACTTAACGATTTTAAATAAAATAGAATGCAAAAATTATTAGGAACAGGAGTAGCTTTAGTAACACCATTTAATGATGACAAATCTGTTGATGTTATTGGATTAGAGAAACTTGTGAATTTTCAAATAAATAATGGTATAAATTATTTGGTGGTTTTAGGAACAACCGCTGAAACAGCTACTCTTACAAATGAAGAAAAAGAATTAGTGAAAGCTACCATTGTAAAATCTAATAAAGGAAGATTACCACTGGTTTTAGGCATTGGAGGGAATAATACGGCAAGTGTTGTGGCTGAAATTAAAACTACAGATTTAAGTAATTATGATGCTGTTTTATCGGTTTCTCCATATTATAATAAGCCTAGTCAAGAAGGAATTTATCAGCATTTTAAAGCGGTAGCGCAAGCTTCCAAAAAACCTATAATTATATACAATGTTCCTGGGAGAACAGGGAGTAATATTTCGCCAGCAACAGTTGTTAGATTAGCCAACGATTTTGAAAATATTGTTGCAGTAAAAGAAGCTGCAGGTGATATTGTTCAAGCAATGCAAATTATTAAAAATACTCCAAAAGACTTTATGGTAATTTCGGGGGATGATATGATTGCTTTGCCAATGACATTAGCAGGTGGAGCAGGAGTAATATCTGTAATAGGACAAGGTTTGCCTAAAGATTTTTCGCAACTGATTCAATTTGGATTAAAAGGGGAAACTAAAAACGCGTTTGAATTGCAATATAAAATATCTGATAGTATAGATTATATTTTTGAAGAAGGAAATCCAGCAGGAATTAAAGTAATGCTAAAAAAACTGACAATTTGTGCTGAGTATGTACGCTTACCACTTGTTGAAGCAACACCCCAATTACAACAAAAAATTAACAGTTTTATTGATAATTATTAGTAATTTTACCTTGTATTAAAAAAGGAAAAATTTAAATTAAAGAATTATGTTATCAGAAAATATGCAAGCTGCTTTGAACAAGCAAATTAAAATAGAAGCTGAATCTTCTCAAATTTATTTAGCAATGGCGTCTTGGGCAGAAATTCAAGGATTAGAAGGTGTTTCACAATTTATGTATGCCCAATCTGATGAGGAGCGCGAACACATGTTTAAACTATTTAAATATGTGAACGAACGTGGAGGTCATGCCATAGTTTCTGATTTAGCTAAACCTGCTTTTGAATTTGGGTCTATTAAAGAAATGTTTGAAACCTTATTTAAACATGAAGTATTTGTATCGCAAAGTATCAATGATTTGGTACATATTTCACTAGAAGAAAAAGATTATGCTACTCATAATTTTTTACAATGGTATGTTGCTGAACAAATTGAAGAAGAAGCACAAGCCAAAACCATTTTAGATAAAATAAATTTAATTGGTGATGATAAAGGCGGTCTATACTTATTTGATAACGATATTAAACAACTTTCAATTATAAGTTCGGTAATGCCAAGTGCTGAATAATTTACAAATAATTAAGAGCTTAAAGCAATAAATGCTGCTCAAGTAAGTTAATTTCGTGGACTAACAATAAAACATTTTAATAATCCATAATTAATAACTAATTTTGCCAAATGCAAAAAAATAAAATTTTCATTTTAATTATTTGTATCGCCACCTCATTAATGTCGTGTAGCGAATACCAAAAAGTTTTAAATAAAGGTAGTGTAGCCAACCAATATAAAATGGCAACCGAAATGTATGAGAACCAAAAGTTCAATAAAGCAATACAGTTGTTTGAAAAAATTACGCCTGCATATGGAGGGAAACCTCAAATGGAACGTATTCAATATATGGTTGCACAGTCTCATTACAATACAAAGCAACATAGTTTAGCAGCATATTATTTTGATAAATTTGTGAAAAATTATCCTAAAAGTTCAAAAATAGAAGAAGCAGCTTTTTTATCGGCGCATAGTTATTATTTGGCTTCCCCAATTTTTAGTTTAGACCAAAAAGATACTCAAGAAGCAATTAATGCATTGCAAAATTTTATTTATAAATACCCATCTTCAGCAAGAGTTGTTGATGCTAATAACTATGTAAAGGAGTTAAATTATAAATTAGAAAAAAAATCCTTTGAAATTGCTTATCAATATTTCCATACGGAAGATTATATAGCTGCAATTATTGCATTTGATAATTTATTATCAGATCACTTAGGAACAAAATTTAAAGAAGAAGCACTTTATACAAAATTTTTGGCAGCCTATCAGTTAGGGATAAATAGTATTTTTGTAAAAAAAGAAGGAAGAATTCAAGATGCTTTAAAACATTATGAGCGTTTTAAAAGAAGTTTTCCAGAATCAAAATACTTAAAAGAAACTGAGAAATTAGCTACCAATTTAAAGAAAGAATTAAATGCTGTAATTGAATTAAAAACAAACTAATGATGGATTATAAAAACACGAATGCTGCTGGAACCACTGTAACTTACGATAGAAACAAAATTGAGGATCCTACCGAGAATTTGTACGAGGCTATTACAATATTGGCAAAAAGAGCGCAGCAAATAAGCGGGGATTTAAAAACTGAACTTATTGAGAAGTTAGATGAATTTGCTACGTATACAGATAGTTTAGATGAAATATTTGAGAATAAAGAGCAAATAGAAGTTTCAAAATTCTACGAAAAGTTACCTAAACCTACAGCAATGGCTGTTGAGGAATGGTTAAATGGTAAAATTTATTATAGAAATCCTGAAGAAGATTCTAACGAATAACACATGTCTGTTTTAAGTGGTAAAAAAATTATTTTAGGTGTTACTGCCGGAATTGCTGCTTATAAAACAGCTCATTTAGTACGACTTTTTATTAAGTCAGGTGCGCAAGTTAAAGTTGTGATGACACCTGCATCAAAAGACTTTGTTACTCCACTTACACTATCAACACTCTCTAAAAATCCAGTATATTATTCATTTTTTGAAAAAGGTGAAGATGAAACTGAAGAATGGAATAGTCATGTAGACTTTGGTTTATGGGCTGACTATATGGTAGTTGCGCCAGCAACCGCTAATACTCTTGCTAAAATGACTAGCGGTGTTTGTGATAATTTGTTGATGGCTGTTTATCTATCAGCTAAATGTAAAGTGTATTTTGCCCCAGCAATGGATTTGGATATGTACAAGCATCCAACTACAAAGCAAAGTATTGAGAAACTCCAAACATTTGGTAATGTATTTATTCCACCATCAAGTGGCGAACTAGCAAGTGGTTTGTATGGAGAAGGTAGAATGGAAGAGCCGGAAAATATTATTTCTTTTATTGAAAATGATATTATGAAAGTGTTGCCGTTATGTAATAAATCGGTTTTAATTACTGCAGGTCCAACATACGAAGCAATTGACCCTGTTCGTTTTATAGGAAATCATTCTTCTGGTAAAATGGGATTTGAATTGGCAAAAACAGCTGCTAATTTAGGAGCAAAAGTATATTTAATTGCAGGTCCTTCAAACGAGCAAGTATCAAATAATTTGATTGAAAGAATTAATGTCGTAAGTGCTGAAGATATGTACAATAAAGTATATAAATATTATAATTCTTGTAATGTTGCTATACTTTCGGCTGCCGTATCTGATTATAAGCCTAAGAAATATTCTGAGGAAAAAATAAAAAAAACAACTAATTCAATGACTATTGAATTGGTGAAAACAAAAGACATTTTAGCTTCATTAGGTGAAGAAAAAATTAATCAGTTTTTAGTTGGCTTTGCGCTTGAAACAAGCAATGAGATTAAAAATGCAATTTCCAAATTAACTACTAAAAATTTAGATTTAATTGTATTAAATTCACTGCAAGATAAAGGGGCTGGATTTAAAAATCCAACGAATAAGGTAACTATTATTGATAAATTGAAAAATATTTCAGAATTTAGTCTAAAATCTAAAGCAGAAGTTGCTGATGATATATTTAATGAAATCTTGAAAAGACTTTATGTATAAACTATTTACATTATTATTGATGATTTCATTTGCATTTCAAATGAATGCACAAGAATTGAATTGTACTATTTCAGTGAATTCTGATAAAATTCCAGGTTCAAATAAGCAAGTTTTTAAAACTTTGGAAACGTCACTCAACGAATTCGTGAATCAAAAGCGTTGGACAAATTTAAATTACAAGCCGCAAGAGCGAATCAATTGTAATTTAACCTTGACTATTTTAGAAAGGGATGGCGACAGTTTTAATGGACACATTCAAATTCAATCTTCTCGACCAGTTTTTAATGCTACTTATTTAACACCTGTTTTTAATTTCAAGGATAATAACTTTTCATTTCAATATACTGAATATGAACCATTGTTGTTTAATGAAAGTTCATTTCAATCTAATTTAGTTTCAATTGTAACATTTTATGTATACACTATTTTAGGAATGGATGCAGATACGTTTGCACTTAACGGTGGTACAACTTTTTTTACAAAGGCTCAAAACATAGTTATTCAAGCTCAACAAAGTGGATATAAAGGTTGGAACCAAAATGATGGTACAACCACAAGATTTACCCTTAATGATAATTTATTATCATCAACTTACAGCATGTATAGGTCGGCTATATATATTTATCATTTAAAAGGGTTAGATGCTTTAGTTGTGAATAAAAAAGAAGCAAAAACTAACATTGCGAACTCAATTTTAAAATTAAAAACAATTTACGATAATCGTCCAAATGCCTTTTTACTGAGAGTATTTATGGATTCAAAAGCTGATGAAATTGTTGATGTTTTTTCTGATGGACCTTATTTCGATGTTTTCAAATTAAAAGAAAATTTATTTAAAATGTCGCCTTTAAATGCCTCCAAATGGAATAGCATTAAGTAATTTTTTCTGGAATAAATAATTTAGAATGCTTACAAACCTTTCCATAATAAACTATGCTTTAATTGAAAACTTATCAGTTGAATTTAAAGATAATTTATCAATTATTACCGGAGAAACAGGTGCAGGTAAATCAATTTTATTAGGTGCTTTAGGATTAGTTTTAGGAAGGAGAGCTGATTCTTCAACATTAAAAAGTAAGGGTAAAAAATGTATTATAGAAGCTGAATTTTTAATTTCAAATTATAAATTAGAAAATTTTTTTGAGGAGAATGGGCTTGATTTTGAAATCGAAACCATTATTCGACGAGAAATTTTACCAAGTGGTAAATCTCGTGCCTTTATAAACGATACTCCAACTACATTGCAAGTGTTGCAAAATTTGAGTGAACAGCTAATTGACGTTCATTCACAACACCAAACATTAGAATTATCAAATTCCTCATTTCAGTTTAAAATTATAGATGCATTGGCAAATACTGAAGTCAAAATCGCAGCCTATAAGAGCGGTTTAAAATTATATACAAAACTTAAAAAAGAGCTAAGCGAATTAAAGCATCATCAGGAAAAAGAGAAAGAACAATATGAGTATAATTCACACTTATTTAATGAGTTATATAATGCTAAATTAAAGGAAGATGAGCAGGGAGTTATTGAAAAAGAATTAGATAAATTAAATAATATTGAAGTTATAAAACTTAATTTATCAGAAGCTTTAGTCATCGCTGTAAATGAAGAGGTTGGATTGCAATCATTATTAAATTCGTTTAAAAATAATATAAATGTAATACGTGATTATTCGAATGAGTATTATGAGTTGTTTGAAAGAATAAATAGTTTAAAAATTGAATTTGACGACATTACTTCTGAAGTTGAAAATTTTAATGAAGGTATTGAATTAAATTCTTCAAAAATTGAAAAATTAAATGACAGACTCGAGCTCATTTTCAATCTTCAAAAAAAACATACGGTTTCGTCAATTAAAGAACTAATAGAAATTTGTGAACAATTATCTTTAAAAGTTTCTTCGGTTGAAAATTCGAATGAAATATTAAAAGCGAAAGAATTAGAATTAAATGAAGTTGCAGTTGAAATTGATAAATTGGCTACAACTATTTTTAATCAAAGACAAAAGGCAATCCCTAAATTAATTAAAAAAACAGAAAGTTTATTAACTAATTTAGGAATGGAAAATACAAGAATTAAATTTAATTTAGTGCATTCAGATAGCTATTTTTCAAATGGAAAAGATGAATTGGAATTACTAATTTCAGCAAATAAAGGAGTGACTTTTGGAGAATTAAAGAAAATAGCTTCAGGAGGTGAATTATCTAGAATTATGCTGTCGGTGAAAGCAATTCTTTCAGAATACTTAAATTTACCAACCATTATTTTTGATGAAATTGATACCGGAGTTTCTGGAGATGTTTCTCAAAAAATGGCTGATATTATGAAACAAATGTGTGAAAATATGCAGGTAATTACCATTACACATTTACCTCAAATTGCTGCAAAAGGAAATGAACACTATAAAGTGTATAAGCAAGACGTTGATGGAGACATTACGACCCAGCTTAAAACATTGAATTCCCAGGAAAGAATTGCTGAAATTGCTGAAATGTTAGGTGGTAAAAATATAACAACAACTACTATAGAATACGCTAAACAGTTGTTAAATTAATAAATTACTATATTTGCCACCAAATAAAAATTAAAAACACTAACAAAACTATATTATGTACAACTTATTAAAAGGGAAAAGAGGTATTATTTTTGGAGCTTTAGATTCTAATTCAATTGCCTGGAAAGTAGCAGAAAGAGCTCATGAAGAAGGAGCAAAATTTGTCTTGACAAATGCACCTGTGGCAATGCGTTTAGGAACTATTACCGAACTTGCTGAGAAAACGGGGTCTAAAATAGTTCCGGCCGATGCAACTTCAATAGTAGAGTTAGGAAATTTAGTAGAAAAGTCTGTTGAAATTTTAGGTGGCAAAATAGATTTTGTACTTCATTCTATTGGAATGTCAGTCAACGTTCGTAAAGGAAATCACTATACAGAACAAGACTATAATTTTACGAATAAAGGGTTTGATGTATCTGCGCTATCTTTTCATAAAGTAATGAGTGTTTTGTATAAGAAAGATGCTATGAGTGAGTGGGGAAGTATAGTTGCTTTATCGTATATGGCAGCTCAAAGAGTTTTTCCTGATTATAATGATATGGCCGATAACAAAGCATATTTAGAATCAATTGCTCGTAGTTTTGGTTATTTCTTTGGAAGAGATAAAAAAGTACGAGTAAATACTATATCACAATCTCCAACACCAACTACAGCAGGTAGTGGTGTAAAAGGTTTTGATGGATTTTTAGCTTATGCTGAAAAAATGTCACCATTAGGAAATGCTACAGCTTTGGAATGTGCAGATTATACTATATCAATGTTTTCTGACTTAACCAAAAAAGTAACTCTTCAAAATTTATTTCATGATGGAGGATTCTCTAATATGGGAATAAGTACTTCAGTAATGGATGATTTTATGAAAGATAAAAGAGAATAAGTTGTTGCTGAACTAGAATCTCATAAAAAAAGGGGGTGATTTTAAATCATCCCCTTTTTTATGAGATAACTCAAAAAACCGTATTTTTGAATTTCTAAAATTAATCTAATTGGACCTAATTTTTTCAATAATTATTCCTGTTTATAATAGACCACAAGAAATGGATGAACTATTACAAAGCCTCTCTGTTCAAACTTATTCTAATAAATTTGAGGTGATTGTAGTAGAGGATGGCTCTGTAATTGATTCAAAAAAAGTAGTTGAGCAATATTTTGAAAAACTTGATATTAAGTATTTGTTGAAAAACAACAGCGGTGCAGGAGCGAGTAGAAATTTTGGAATGCAAAATGCAACAGGAAATTATTTCATTATTTTTGATTCTGATTGCATTATTCCAAGTCATTATTTGGAAGAGGTTGAACGAGCACTAAATTTTAATTATACCGATGCTTATGGTGGGGCGGATACTGCACATAAATCATTTACAAATATTCAAAAAGCAATTAATTATAGTATGACTTCTCTACTTACAACAGGAGGAATCAGAGGGAATAAAAAAGTTCTAAATAAATTTCAACCCAGGAGTTTTAATATGGGCATTTCAAAGGAAGCTTTTGAAATTACTAAAGGTTTTAGTGAAATGAAAATTGGAGAGGATATAGATTTAACATTTAAACTTTGGAATTATAAGTTTGATACACAGTTTATTCAAAATGCTTTTGTTTATCATAAGCGAAGAGTAACTTTTAAACAATTTTTTAAGCAAACTTTTGCTTTTGGACAAGGTCGTCCGTTTTTAAACAAAAAGTATCCGGGTTCAGCAAAAATAACTTATTGGTTTCCAACTGTTTTTGTATTAAGTTTTCTTTTTGTGATAATTGCGTCCTTATTTGGAGTGAAATTACTGTTATTCTTCTTTGGAATTTATTTTATTTTAATTTTTTTAGATTCTTTGATGCAAAACAAAAAAATATCAATAGCTTTTTTGAGTATAATAACTACACTAATTCAGTTTTTTGGTTACGGATTAGGTTTTTTAAAAGGACAATTTTTTAAAATCTAACTTTCTTCAATTTTAGTTGGAATAATTTCCATAAAGTAATAAATAATTGCGCCAACAGTTCCTACAAAAATTAAAATAAGTGTCCACATTACTTTTTTAGTAGTGTCATTTGCGTTGTTATTATTGGCATGAACAATGTAGTATATTTTTATTCCCAAACTTACAATTGCCATTACTAGAATTAAAAGAATAAACCAGCCTAAAGATTGCATAAACTCCATTGGAAATTCGCCTTGATTATTTTCCAACGCTTCTATATTTTCGAGAAATACGGTAAAGAAAAACCCAAAGAATATTACAACAAATAGTATTGGAAGAAAAGTGAAAAAACCTAACCAAAATTTTTGTATTGAGTTCATAGCTATAATATTAAGATTTTTTTTTAAAGTTAGTAAAAATTTATTGCAAAAAAAAAAGGTTGATTACTCAACCTTTTTTTTACCTTTTTTAATACTAATTGTAAGTTCATCTTTTTCTTTATCCAAATCCATAAAAATGGAATCACCTTCATTCAGTTTTGAGTTTACAATTTCTTCGGCCAAGGCATCTTCAATGTATTTTTGAATAGCTCGCTTTAATGGTCTTGCTCCATACTGTTTATCAAAACCTTTATTGGCAATATAATCTTTGGCTTCCTTGGAAAGCTTTAATAGATAACCTAAATCTTCAATTCTATTTACAAGTTTTTGTAATTCAATATCAATTATTAAATGAATGTCTTCACGCTCTAGAGCATTGAAAACAATTACATCGTCAATTCTGTTTAAAAATTCAGGTGCAAATGATTTTTTTAATGCATTTTCAATAACGCTTTTAGCATTGGCATCAGCTTGAGCATTTTTTGAAGAAGTTCCAAAACCAACACCGGTTCCAAAATCTTTTAATTGTCTCGAACCAATATTCGAAGTCATTATAATAATAGTATTTCTAAAATCAATTTTTCTTCCTAAGCTATCGGTAATATGCCCGTCATCAAGTATTTGTAATAACATATTAAATACATCAGGATGTGCTTTTTCAATTTCGTCTAAAAGAACAACAGCATAAGGTTTTCGTCTAATTTTTTCTGTTAATTGACCGCCTTCTTCATAACCAACATAACCAGGAGGAGCTCCAATTAAACGAGAAATAGCGAATTTTTCCATGTATTCGCTCATATCAATCCTAACTAAAGAATCTTCGCTGTCAAAAAGTTCAGTAGCTAATACTTTAGCTAATTGTGTTTTTCCTACACCTGTTTGACCTAAAAATATAAATGACCCAATTGGTTTATTTGGATCTTTTAAGCCAACACGATTACGCTGAATGGCTTTTACAACCTTACTAACAGCTTCGTCTTGACCAATAACTTTTCCTTTAATTAATTTTGGTAAATCTTTTAATCTGTGGCTTTCAGCTTCAGCAACTCTATTAACCGGAATTCCTGTCATCATAGAAACTACTTCAGCAACATTGTCTTCAGTAACAATTTCACGGTTTAATTTTGAAGCATCTTCCCATTTTTTTTGTTCAGCCTGTAACTGACCTTCAACCCGTTTTTCATCATCTCGAAGTCGAGCAGCTTCTTCATACTTTTGCCCGTTTACCGCCGCTATTTTATCAATTTTAATTTTTTCTAAATCAGCTTCTAATTGCAGAACCTCCTTTGGAACCACAATATTTGTAATATGAATTCTAGAACCAGATTCATCTAATGCGTCTATTGCTTTATCAGGTAAAAATCTGTCTGTCATATATCTGTTGGTTAATTTTACACAAGCTTCAATTGCTTCATCCGTAAAATCAACATTATGATGGTCTTCATATTTTTCTTTGATATTATGAAGTATTTGAATAGTTTCTTCAACAGATGTTGGTTCTACTATTATTTTTTGAAATCTACGTTCCAAAGCGCCATCTTTTTCTATGTTCGTTCTATATTCATCTAGAGTTGTTGCTCCTATACATTGAATTTCACCTCTGGCCAATGCTGGTTTTAACATATTTGAGGCGTCTAATGATCCCGTTGCTCCTCCAGCACCAACTATTGTATGAATTTCATCTATAAAAAGAATAATATCTTCATTTTTTTCTAATTCATTCATCAAAGCTTTCATTCGTTCTTCAAACTGACCGCGGTATTTAGTTCCGGCAACTAAACTTGCTAAGTCAAGTGAAACAATACGTTTGTCGAATAAAATTCTTGAAACTTTGCGCTGAACAATTCTTAAGGCTAACCCTTCGGCAATGGCCGATTTTCCAACACCAGGCTCACCAATTAGCATTGGATTATTCTTTTTTCTTCGGCTTAAAATTTGCGAAACGCGTTCAATTTCTTTTTGTCTGCCAACAACTGGGTCTAAACTTCCTTCTTCAGCTAGTTTTGTAAGATCACGACCAAAATTATCTAAAACAGGAGTTTTAGATTTTTTTTGAGGAGTTTTACTGCCTTTTGGTTGTTCAAAAGGATTTGATTTAGGTGAATTAAAATCGTCATCAGAGGTATTTTCAGCCTTTGGAAAATCAATTTCAGTATCTGTAAAAAGTTGTTTGAAAATGGTTTTTACATCTTCATAATTTGCATCAAAATTATTCAATAGTTTTGTTGTTGGGTCATTTTCATTTCTTAAAATACAAAGTAACAAATGAGCTGTATTAACTGAATCACTTCGATATAGTTTGGCTTCTAAAAACGTAGTTTTTAATGCTTTTTCTGCTTGTTTTGTTAATTGTAAGCTTCTTTTTTCGTTTGAATCTGTTGATAAAGGATTGCTAGGGCTAAGTCCTTCAATTTTTTTACGTAAATGTTCAAGATTAATATCTAAGGAATTTAGTATTTCAATTGCTTTTCCATCTCCCTTTCTCAAAAGTCCTAACATAAGATGTTCGGTGCCTATAAAATCATGTCCCAAGCGCAATGCTTCTTCTTTGCTATATGCAATTACATCTTTAACTTTTGGTGAAAAATTATCGTCCATAATAGTCTATTTATAGGGTAAAAATAACTGATTTTTTTCTTTTTTTAGTACAAAAATAAAGCCACTTTTATATATTTTATAAAATGTTAACTTTTTATTTATTGTAAAGATATGGATTACAGTTGTTTATAGGGTTGTTTTTTAAGTTAAATATTGTTAATAAGTAAAATAAAAACTACTGCTTTAATAAGTTGTAAAAATGTGAAAAGTTGTATATTGCTTTGTTAAAATTTAACATAAAAAAATTAAAGTAAAATATATATGGCAGAAGGAGAAAAACTGATACCAATTAATATTGAAGATGAGATGAAATCCGCTTACATTGACTATTCAATGTCAGTTATTGTTTCAAGAGCTTTACCCGATGTTCGTGACGGATTAAAACCTGTACATAGAAGAGTTTTATACGGAATGCATGAGTTAGGAATTAAAGCGACAGGTTCGTATAAAAAATCAGCAAGAGTAGTTGGGGAAGTACTTGGTAAGTACCACCCACACGGAGATACTTCAGTATACGACTCCATGGTTCGTATGGCACAAAACTGGAGTGTACGATATATGATGGTTGATGGCCAGGGTAACTTTGGATCTGTTGATGGTGACAGTCCGGCAGCAATGCGTTATACCGAGGTGCGAATGCAAAAAATATCAGAAGAAATGTTGTCTGATATTGAGAAAGATACTGTTGATCATAAATTAAACTTTGATGATACCTTAAATGAGCCTACTGTTTTACCAACTCGAATACCAAATTTATTGGTTAATGGAGCCTCAGGTATTGCAGTTGGTATGGCAACCAATATGGCGCCTCACAACTTAACGGAAGTTATAAATGGAACTATAGCTTATATACAAAACAGGGATATTGATATTCCTGAATTGATGCAACACATAAAAGCTCCAGATTTTCCTACAGGTGGGATAATTTATGGTTATGAAGGTGTTAAAGATGCATTTGAAACAGGAAGAGGTAGAATTGTAATGCGTGCCAAAGCTACTATTGAAGAAGTAAAAGGTAGAGAATGTATTATTGTTACTGAAATTCCATACCAAGTTAATAAAGCAGAAATGATTAAAAAAACTGCTGAGTTGGTAAATGATAAAAAACTGGAAGGCATTGCAAATATTCGTGATGAGTCTGATAGAAAAGGAATGCGTGTAGTTTATATATTAAAACGTGATGCTATTCCAAACATAGTTTTAAATAAATTATTTAAATACACCTCTCTGCAAACATCATTTAGTGTAAATAATATTGCATTGGTAAAAGGTAGACCAGAGCAATTAAATTTAAAACAACTTATTCATTATTTTGTTGAGCATAGGCATGAAGTTGTAGTAAGAAGAACTGAATATGAACTAAAAAAAGCAGAAGCCAGAGCTCATATTTTAGAAGGTTTAATTATTGCAAGTGATAATATTGATGAAGTAATAAAAATTATTCGTGGATCATCAAATGCTGATCAGGCTAGAGAAAGTTTGATAAAGCGTTTTGAATTATCTGAAATTCAAGCGAAGGCAATTGTTGAAATGCGTTTACGTCAATTAACAGGTTTAGAGCAAGATAAGCTTAGGGCTGAATATGATGGTATTATCAAGTTAATAGCTGATCTAAAGGATATATTAAGCAATGAAGAACGTCGTTATCAAATTATAACCGACGAATTAATAGCTATTCGAGATAAATACGGTGATGATCGTAGATCTGTAATTGAATATGCTGGTGGAGATTTGTCTATTGAAGATATGATTCCAAATTCTAAAGTGGTAGTAACAATTTCACATGCTGGTTATGTGAAACGTACCAATTTAGATGAATACAAGGTTCAGAATAGAGGAGGACGAGGACAAAAAGGAGCTAATACCAGAACAGAGGATTTTTTAGAAAACTTGTTTGTTGCTACAAATCACCAATATATGCTTTTCCTTACTCAAAAGGGGAAAGTATTTTGGATGCGCGTTTATGAAGTTCCTGAGGGAGGTAAAAATACCAAAGGAAGAGCTATTCAGAATTTAATTAACATTGAACAAGATGATAAGGTAAAGGCATTTTTAGTAACAGAAGACTTGAAAAATGAAGAGTATGTTAACAGCCATTATGTAATTATGGCAACCAAAAAAGGTCAGGTTAAGAAAACCTCATTGGAACAATATTCTCGTCCAAGAACAAATGGAATTAATGCAATTACTATTAAAGAAGGTGATGAATTATTAGAAGCTAAACTTACTACTGGTAATAGTCAGGTTATGTTAGCTGTTAAATCAGGTAAAGCCATTCGTTTTGAAGAAAGTAAAACCCGTCCAATGGGAAGAACAGCTTCAGGTGTTAGAGGAATTAGGTTGGCAAATGAACAGGACGAAGTTATAGGGATGATTGCCGTAAATGATGACGAAAGCAATGTATTAGTGGTTTCGGAAAAAGGATATGGGAAGCGCTCTAGTTTAGATGATTATAGGATTACAAACCGTGGAGGTAAAGGTGTAAAAACCATTAATGTTACTGATAAAACAGGTAGTTTAGTTGCTATTAAAAATGTAACTGATGAAAATGATTTAATGATTATTAATAAGTCAGGTATTACGATTAGATTAAGTGTCTCAGATTTACGTGTAATGGGTAGAGCAACACAAGGTGTAAGGTTAATAAATATAAAAGACAATGACTCTATTGCATCTGTTGCAAAAGTTATGCATGAGGAGGAAGAAGAAGGTTCTGAACTTGATAATGGCACGGAAATTGAAAATAGTAATAAAGGAAATACAAATCAAGAATAAAATCAATAAAATGAAAAAACAAATATTAATGTTGTCGGCTTTAATTATAAGTATGACAATGTTTGGACAAAAAAGTGAATTAAAATCTGCCGAAAAAGCTATAAAAATAGGAGATTTTTCAAATGCAATGACTGCAATTAATCAAGCAGAAGGGTTGATTGCAAATGCTGATCAAAAAACAAAAGCTAAATTCTACTACTTAAAAGGAAAAGCATTATATAAAAATGGAGCAAACAAGAATATCGAAGAGGTTGGAAATGCTTTAAATGAATTAATTTCATACGAAGCTGAAACTAATAAACTCAAGTATACAAAAGAGTTTGGTGAATTAATTAATAAATTAGTAACATCAAATCAAACTACAGCAAATTCAAATTATGAAAAAGCATTGCAAACAAAAGCACCTGAAGATTATGCGGCTGCAGCAAAAGGTTTTCATAATGTCTATTTATTAAGTCCTGCTGATACTTCTTTTTTAGATAATGCAGCATTATTGTATAGTTTAGGGAAAGATTATAGCACATCAATTAAACTATATAATGAGTTGTTAAGTAAAAAATATACTGGTATTATAACAGTTTATAGTGCTACTAATAAAGCTGATGGAAAGAAAATGACTTATGCAGATAAAAAGACCAGAGATTTACAAGTGAAATTAGGAATAGTTGAAAACCCTAAGGATGAAAAAAAGGAATCAAGAAGACCTTTATTATTTAAAAATCTTGTTTCTGGATATATAGCTCAGGATAATAATGAAGAGGCTTTAGAGGTTATTGCGAAAGGTAGAGAAGAATTTCCAAACAACTATGTTTTAATTATAGAAGAAGCTAACCTATACTTTAAAGCAGGAAATGAAGCTAAATTTAAAGAGTTGTTGGAAAAGGCTATTGAATTAAATCCAACTGAACCTGCATTGTATTATAATGTTGGTGTTATGAATATGAATCAAAAAAATATTAAGGAAGCTATTTCAAACTTTAAAAAGGCTATTGAGTTAAAGCCTGATTATGGCGATGCTTATAACAATATTGGAGCTGCTATCTTATTAAAAACTGAGTCTATTATTGAAGAAATGAATAAAAGTTTAAGTGATTTTGATAAGTATGATAAATTGCAAGCAAAGCAGTTTGATGTTTATAAAGAAGCACTGCCTTATTACGAGAGTGCTTTCGAATACGATAATCAAAATATAAGTGTAGTTCAAACCTTAATGGGAATTTATGAAAACCTTGAAATGAGTGATAAACTAAAGGAGATAAGACCGGTTTATGAAGAATTGAAGCAGTAGTTATTCATTAAATCATATAAAAAAAGCTCACATTAATGTGAGCTTTTTTTTATACAATTTTTTTTATAACTCTTAATTTATGAGTGTGTTGTTGAGTATCAACATTAAAAATACCACTATGGTCAATGCGATCAATTCTAACTTTTCCGTGAGAATGAATAATATAATTATCTTTCATAATAATTCCAACATGTGTAATTATACCTTCGTTATTATCAAAAAAAGCTAAGTCTCCTGGTTCACTTTCTTCAATAAAACTTAAAACTTCACCTTGAGTTGCTTGCTGAGATGCATCACGTAATAATTTATAGCCACAAAGTTTGTATACCATTTGAGTTAAGCCAGAGCAATCAATACCAAAGGGTGTTTTACCGCCCCATAAATATGGTGCATTCAAAAATTTAAATGCCATTTCAATAATTTCTGATTTTGGAAGCTGTTTACTTAAAACTGTTCCATCGTAATGGAAAGGTGTAGAATTAATAAAAAAATCTTTATTATTATAAAAGGGTAAATTTGACCCAATAGTTATTGTTGAAAAATTATGTTTTTCATCAGTAGCAAAATCAATCAGTTCTCCAACTAAAGTGGGAGATAATTTACAAATGTTTACATACGTAACTTCTTCAATTTTTTCAAACTGTTTATTGTCAATCCAACCTTCGTAATTGTCAAAGGTTAATCGTATTTTACTCCACTTCTTTCTTTTTTCTAATACTTTGAAATGTTCTCCAAATAATACTTGAGAAACCATTTCACTTGAATCGTTAGGTTCAAACCTTAAAGGAACAATACTTAAATTACAAATTCCGTAAAGCATAAAAAATTACATTCTTTCAATTATTATTGCGCTTGCTCCACCTCCACCATTACAAATTCCAGCAGCACCTATTTTTGCATTATTCTGTTCTAAAATGGATGTTAAGGCTATCACAATTCTTGCTCCTGACATACCTAGTGGGTGGCCGAGTGAAACAGCACCACCGTTTACATTTACTTTCTCAGCATTTAAATTTAGAATTTTAATATTTGCCAATCCAACTACAGAAAAGGCTTCGTTTAATTCAAAGTAATCAACATCGTTGAGTGATAAATTTGTTTTTTCTAATGCTTTTGGTATTGCTTTTGCAGGGGCAGTTGTAAACCATTTGGGTTCTTGTGATGCATCTGCGTAACTTACAATTTTAGCTATAGGTGTTAAATTTAGTTCATTGGCTTTTTCTAAACTCATTAAAACCAACGCAGCAGCACCATCGTTTAAAGTAGAGGCATTAGCAGCAGTTACTGTTCCATCTTTACTAAAAACAGGGCGTAATGAAGAAATCTTTTCAATATTTACGTTTTTATATTCTTCATCTTCTGAAAAAATAATTGGCTCACCTTTTCTCTGTGGAATTTCAACAGGAACTATTTCATTTGCAAAATTTTCGTTTTCCCATGCAATTTTTGATCTTCTGTATGATTCAATTGCAAAATTATCCTGATCTTCTCTTGAAAATTCATATTCTTGAGCACATAAATCTCCACAAGTACCCATATGTTTTTGATTATAAACATCGGTTAACCCATCCAGTAATAAACCATCTTCAACGTTTAAATTTCCAAGTTTTGTAGCTTTTCTTCCTGAGATATAATGAGGTATTTGACTCATATTTTCCATTCCTCCTGCAACAACAATTTCGGCATCTCCAAGCTTTATTGCTTGAGCGGCAATCATTATAGATTTCATACCCGAGGCACATACTTTGTTAATAGTTGTGCAAGGTACGGTATCAGGTATTCCAGCAAAAATTGCTGCCTGTTTTGCAGGTGCCTGCCCTAAACCAGCGGCTATAACATTACCCATATATACTTCGTCAATGAGCTCTGGTGATAAATTTATTTTATCTAAAGCACCTCTAATTGCTGTAGCTCCTAATTTTGTTGCAGAAATGCTTGATAAACTTCCTAAAAAACTACCAATAGGAGTTCTTGCAACTGATACAATTACTACTTCTTTCATTATTGTCAAATTATTTAAATGCGAATTTAATCATTTTTATGCAATAAGTTAGTTTAAAAAAAAGACTTCATAAATTGCTGTTACTACAAGTGTAAAAATAATTTTATGGTATATTGAAGAATTAATAGTTTGAGAAAAAAATAATTCAATAAAGTATTCTAATAAAAAAGTAACTTACAATCCAAGCAAGTAAATAATTATTGCTACTTTTGGAAGGCAAATGCTTACTTCGTGAAAAAAACAATAAACAAAATTCTTGTCAACCATTCGTTAATTTATAAGCTGTTTTTATATGTTTTAGCAGTTTTTTTAGTTGTGTATTTATTTCCAAAAGGAGGTCATTTTAAGTATGAATTTCAAAAAGGAAAACCTTGGCAATACGAAAATTATTATGCTCCTTTTGATTTTGCCATACAAAAATCAGAAGGTGAAATAACTGCGGAAAAAGAACAAATTAAAGAAACTTCAAAACAGTATTTTAATTATGATAGCAACGTTGTGCAACTAGTTAATAATGCTATAAATAAAAAAGTAGAGGAAGTTTTATTTAACTCAAATATAACAGATGCTGATAAGGACATATTAAAAATTAGAATTTTAAGAATACTTTCATCTATTTATGAATTTGGACTTATTGAAAGTGAAAAATACAATAAAATTAAAAGGAATGTTATTACCTTAAAAAGAGGAAATGAAATTCAAGATATTCACCCAAGGCGTTTTTTTGAAACTACCAAAACATTGAATTATATTAATTCGCAAATTGGAGTTCAACCTTTTACTCAAGAAGAAAATAGTATACTCAATATTATTTACGAACAGCTTAGACCAAATATTGAATTTAATACACAATTAACAGAAAAAACATTAAACGAGGCTATTAATGAAATTTCTTTCACAAAGGGTTTAGTATCTGAGGATGAGCGAATTATATTTAAGGGTGATATAGTTGAAGGAAAAAAACTAGAAGTATTAAACTCATTGAAAAATGAGTTTGAATCGCAGGTTTGGAGTAAGTCTAATTATAATTGGATTGTTTTTGGTTATACCTTATTAGTTGCTTTGGCTTTTTTAATGTTACTTCTGTTTTTAAGGAAGTATAGATTTGAAATTTTTGAAAATAACAATAAAGTAACCTTCATTTTTACAAATATTTTATTAGTTGTCTTATTGATTACTGTTATTGTGAAATTTAACGCAAAGTATATTTATGTAGCCCCCATTGTAATTTTACCATTAGTGTTAAAAGCATTTTTCGATGCTCGTTTAGGATTGTTTACATATGTTTTAGCAGTATTATTATTAGGTTTTATTGTGCCAAATAGTTTTGAATTTATTTTTGTTCAAATTATAGCTGGAATTGTGACTATTTTAACCATTTCAGAGCTTTATAAAAGAGCTAATTTGTTTATTTCAGTGATGCAAATTATGTTAGTTTATTTTATTTCATATTTTGCATTTTCAATTATTCAGGAAGGAAATGCACATAGCTTAAATTGGGAAAATTTTGTTTATTTTGCTTTAAATGGTGCAGCAACTTTGTTTGTGTTACCTCTTATTTACATTTTTGAAAAAGTATTTAGATTGGTTTCCGATGAATCTCTAAAAGAATTATCAAATACCAATTCTAAATTGTTAAGAGCATTGGCTGAAAAAGCACCAGGAACTTTTCAGCATTCATTACAAGTTGCAAATTTAGCTGAAGCTGCTGCAAACGAGGTAAATGCAAATGCAATGTTAGTAAGAACAGGCGCACTGTATCATGATGTTGGGAAAATGTTAAATCCAATGTTTTTTACTGAAAATCAATCTACAAATGTAAATCCACATAACGAATTAACACCAAAAGATAGCGCCCAAATAATTATCAATCACATTATAAAAGGAGTTGAATTAGCTAAAAAAAATCATTTACCCGATAGAATTATTGATTTTGTAAGAACTCACCACGGTACTTCATTGGTTTATTATTTTTATAAGAAGGAAGAAGAAATTGAGGGTAGAGAGGTTGATAAAAAATATTTTCAATATCCAGGTCCAATTCCTTTTTCCAAAGAAACAGCAATTTTAATGATGTGTGATGCGGTTGAAGCAGCTTCAAAAAGTTTAAAAGAACCTTCGACTCAATTAATTGATGATTTGGTTGAAAAGGTTGTAACTGGCCAAATGGAAAATGGTCAGTTTATGAATGCCGATGTAACATTTAAAGAGCTTCAAACAATTAAAAAGGTGTTAAAGAAGAAGTTAAAGAATATTTACCATTTACGAATTGAATACCCCGAGTAAATAAGCTAGAAAAATCCTTAAAAAAAGCAAAAAAATGTTGTGTAAATGTAATTGTAGTGTTACATTTGCACTCGCAAAAATAAGTTCTTTTGCATAGTATTACTGAAAAATAGGAGAGGTGCCGGAGTGGTCGAACGGGGCTCCCTGCTAAGGAGTTGTACCCGCAAGGGTACCGGGGGTTCGAATCCCTTCCTCTCCGCAATATTTTTCGGGGTGTAGCGTAGCCCGGTTATCGCGCCGCGTTTGGGACGCGGAGGTCGCAGGTTCGAATCCTGCCACCCCGACATTTTAGAGTTACTGGTCGCGTAGCTCAGCTGGATAGAGCATCTGCCTTCTAAGCAGACGGTCACAGGTTCGAATCCTGTCGCGATCACTACAGCACATATCAAACAGTGTTAAAACCTTGTAAATCCTATGATTTACAAGGTTTTGTAGTTTTTAGACTATTTTTCAATTTAATTTCTGTTAAAATTTTTTCAATAAACTTGAAATAAGTTATAAACTTATTGTGAATCCTTGTAGTTTTTAGTATGTTTATACTACTAAACCAAAACAGATTATGTATAATTCAAAAATTACAGGGCTTGGTTACTATGTACCTGATAATGTGGTTACAAATGATGATTTGTCCAAATTTATGGAAACAAGTGATGAGTGGATTCAGGAACGGACTGGTATCAAAGAACGAAGATGGATTAAAGAAGGGAGTGATGACACTTCTTCAGTAATGGGAGCAAAAGCTTCTAGAATAGCTATAGAAAAGGCTGGCTTAACTAAAGATGACATTGATTTTATTATTTTTGCAACTTTAAGTCCTGATTATTTTTTCCCTGGCGGAGGTGTTCAAATTCAAGATATGCTTGAAATGAAAACTATTGGAGCCTTAGATATTAGAAATCAATGCTCAGGTTTTATTTATGCAATGTCAGTTGCAGATCAGTTCATTAAAACAGGCATGTATAAAAATATATTAGTTGTTGGTGCTGAATATCATTCTTCCGGTTTGGATAAAACAACCCGAGGTAGAGGTGTTTCAGTAATTTTTGGTGATGGTGCAGGAGCTGCAGTATTATCAAGAAGTGATGATCCAAATAGAGGAATTTTATCGTCACATTTACATTCCGAAGGAAAATTTGCTAAAGAGTTAACGGTGGCAGCACCAAGTACTACGCGATGGGTTCCTGAAATTTTAGAGGATAAGGATGAAAATGAAGAATCATATTTTCCTTATATGAATGGTACATTTGTATTTAAAAATGCAGTTGTTCGTTTTTCTGAAGCAATTATTGAAGGTTTGAAAACCAATAATTTAGAAGCTACAGATATTGATATGTTAATACCGCATCAGGCCAATTTACGTATCTCTCAATTTGTTCAGAAGAAATTTAGATTAAGCGATGACCAGGTTTACAATAATATTCAAAAATATGGTAATACAACAGCCGCATCAGTAATTATAGCGCTTGCTGAAGCATGGGAAAAAGGTAAGATTAAAGAGAATGATTTAGTAGTTTTAGCTGCTTTTGGTAGTGGTTTTACCTGGGGAAGTGTTATTATACGCTGGTAGATTTAAATGATAAAATATCAAAAATTATAAAAGCCTCTAATTTAATATTAGAGGCTTTTTTTAGGTTCATAGATTTTTTTTTAATTATTCAAATAAAATTAATATTTCAAAATAAAATGTATGCATGTTTCTTTTTCGTCAATTCTCTTAATCTCATTAATTTGTTTAAACAATTTCACAATATTGTAGGTAAACTAATTAATAGTGTAAATATAGATTTAACCTAAGTTTTTTACAATACTCAATATGAATATTTTTGGTATAATGATATTTAATTTTTTAAAATTTCTTTCTGAAGTTTTTTTGTTAGCTCTTGCGTTTTTTTCAGTTTCACTTTCAATTCTTCTTTTTGAATTTTAGCTATTGAATCCCTTTTTATTTGCTCTTTTTGTTTTACCAATTCAGCCTCTTTTTGATCAATAGCTTTTTTATTATTTACAACGGTTTGAAGCTGTTCGGTGTTTCCATTATCAGAACCTTTTAATCGGTTCATTTTTTTTGCGGTTTTAACATACACTACAAAGGTTAACAAAGCTACAATTAAAGTACCTGATGCAATTATCTTTAATTTTGATTTCATAATAAAACTACTTATTTTCAGACTTATCTAAAGCTTTTAAACTAAGATTAAACGTTTCAATTTCTTGAAGGTTTTTAAGGGTATAGTATCCTATATAGAATTTTTTATTTTTGTTTTTAGCATATGATTTTTTTGAAATTTTGAATAGGATATATGCCGTTTTTCCTCTTAAATTTTCCATATCAAGATCATTACTTCCTAAAGTTTTAAAACCAAAGTATTTTCCATTTTCTTTGTTGATGTATTTTTTTCCATCTATATATTCTGTGTATTCTTTGTAAAGTTTAAATGATTGCAATTGGTAATTAGCGGATATGAGTTGATCTTCAAGATTGTCGGAAATAACATCTATATCAAGATAAATATTTTTATTATCGTATATTAGAAAATTAATTTCTCCTTGTTTTGGCACATCAAAAGGTATAGAAACCACCATATCTTCGTCATCATAAGTAGTTGCATAGCGTTTTATGGAGTAACTTGTTTGTACATATTTTTGGATGTCAGTTTCAGGTTTTAGTTTTTTAGTTTTTGTGTTTGAAAGTTTATTATAGAGCTTTTCATTAGCGATTCGTTCATGATAGCCTTCTTCTTTTTCGCCATTGATATAATTATCAGTTGAGGTTATTTTTCCTTTCTTGTTGTGATGATTTCTAGTACCATTTCCATTGGCTAAGGTACCTTTGTTGATGGTATTACCATTTTCATCAAAGCTTGAATAAATATCTATTAATTTACCATCTTTCCAATTACGAAGTTGATATAGTTGACCGTTACTCCAATAAATATTCCATTCTCCATTTGGTTTTCCGTTTGAATATTTTCCAATGTCAACTATTTGTCCGCTTGTGAAGTACGATTTCCATTCACCATCTCTCTCTCCCTCTTTATAAGAGCCAGTTGATGATAACTGACCGTTATCGAAATAATTTTTCCATTCTCCATTTTTCAAATTGTTTTTGTAATTACCAATGGAAGATAGTTGACCATTTTTAAAGTAATGTTTGGACTCACCCTCACTTTTATCATTTTGGTAATTTGAAACTGTACTTATTTTTCCGTCATTATAGTAAGCCTTAAATTCACCTGAGGCCTTTCCTTCTATATAGTTGAAAATTCTTTTTAACTGGCCATTGTCAAAATAATCTTTGTATTCTCCTATAGGCTCATCATTTTTATACGTTCTCAATTCTTTTAATTGTCCATTTTCATAAAATGTTTTCCATTCACCTTCCTTTTTCCCATTTATATAATTGTAAATGTTAGCAACTTGGCCATTTTCATAATATCTTTTATGTTCCCTTTCAGGTTTGTCATTCGTGAATTTTCCAATATAATTTAATTGTCCATTGTTGTAATAGTTTTTCCATTCACCTTCTTTGTTATCATTTAAGTAGTTTCCTATCGTTCTTAATTCACCATTTTTATGATATCGTTTCCATTCTCCAATTTTTTTAAAATTGTGAATGCTATAAGAAAGTTGTAGCGTGTCATTAGAATAATTAATTGTGTTGCTGATAGGTTTATCCTGTGAGTTTAACGCATCAATTATTAATTGAGATTGATTAAAGTAATGCACATACTCACTGGCGCCAGTATAAAAAACAATACTATCATTTAAAAAAATATTTGTTTGTGGAGTTCCCCCTTTTCCATTTAGAACATAATTTGTGTACGAACCAGTTGGATCAAAAATAGTTGGACAGTTATAGTTGTATTTTTCAACAAATTTTTTAAACCTATTTTCATTTTTAATATAACTGGATTTAGGAGAAATTGCTTCAATAAAAAAAGCAACTACTTCAAATTTTTGAGTTTTTTCTTTTTCTTTAATCAAATCTTCAATGGTTGTTTTGCATGCTCCACAATAATCGTAGGTTGTTACAACAACAATTGGCTTATTAGTTTTTATAGAGTCTATAAATTTAGAAAACTGCATAGTTTTGCCATCTTTTGTATAAACATTTACACTGTCAAATTTTTGTTCAATCTCAGTTTTATTATTGTCATTATTCAGAGTAGTATCACACGATTGTGTTAGTAATATTGTACAAAGTACAAAAGAGAATACTTTAAAAATGTTTTTCATGTTTGTTGATTTTTTTAGTTTTAATTAGAATTTTTTATTAAAAAAGCTTCACCACCAAGTGTAATGCTTGATTTTATTTCTACCCAATTAAGTGAATTTATTAGGTAAAGTGTTTTGTTGGTTTTATTTGTAATTTTTTTTTTGGTTAAAATAGTTAAAATATCTAAATCATTAAATTTAATAATATCACCAAGTAAATTTATATGAGATAATGCCATCTTAGGGAGTGTTGGATAATTAAGTTGCTTATAGAGATCATCTATTGGATAATCTCCAATGTTAGTAAATTTAGAGTCTTCAATTGTTTCAGCACGAAATGTTTTAAACCAATATTGTGTTTTTTTTATAAATTCATTAATTGAACAATTAATTGTGTAATTTACTTGTTCAAAGTTTTTATATCTATTGGTTTGCCCATAATTCATAGCAGGTAATGCAATATTACTTGAGTTTATTTCAATATTTTCAATTTTATAAATCATTCAAAGTAATCCTTAATTATTACAAGTTAGACTTGTATATCGCTTTCCATATTCCTTTTTTGATATGTCTTTTTTTCTAAATCCGTATTTTTTACCATTGATAGTTTTGTAATGGTCACCGTTCCATTTGCCATTTTTTCGTTCAGCAAAATAATAAAATACGCTTATAGTAAATTCTCTTGACTCTGAGCTGT
>ERZ1046740.420-NODE-420-length-36028-cov-27.516220_pt1 | contig 36028 bp, 38 predicted proteins | sample MGYA00383093_ERZ1046740 | MGnify/ENA primary metagenome ERZ1046740 (study PRJEB29581, sample SAMEA5548363) | metagenome | biome: marine; feature: coastal; material: water | depth 25 m | study: Short-term variability in the microbial, nano- and picoplankton... | reverse complement strand
GTAGTGGCTAGATTGAGTCGTACAGGATCTGCTATGAAACAGGCTGATGATTTGCAAGTAGTGAGCGGTATAGTTGGCGTGCCAAATAATCCGGTTGTTAATTTAATATTGGATTGAATTTATGAGTAAAACAATAGAGCTGGCACAAGCCTTAATTAGTATTGATTCAGTTACCCCTAATGACAAAGGTTGCCAAGCTTTAATGACTGAGTATCTAAAGCAATCTTCATTTAAAACTACAGATTTAAAATTTGGTGAGGTGGATAATTTCTGGGCCGAACACGGCGCTGGTTCACCGGTATTTGTTTTTGCGGGGCATACAGATGTAGTACCAGTGGGAGATGAGTCAAAATGGGATTTAGATCCATTTTCTGCGCAAATAAAAGACGGCATGTTGTATGGCCGCGGCGCGGCAGATATGAAGGGTTCATTAGCTGCTATGCTTAGCGCTAGTGAGCGATTTGTTAAAGATTATCCAGACCACAAAGGCACGATCGGTTATTTGATCACTTCTGATGAAGAGGGTCCTGCTGTTGATGGTACGGTTAAGGTTTGTGAGCACTTAAATAGTATTGGTCAAAATGTTGATTATTGTTTGGTGGGTGAGCCATCAGCAACCAATACTCTTGGTGATATTATTAAAAACGGGCGTCGCGGCTCTTTAAATGGTACGCTAACGGTTATTGGTAAGCAGGGGCATATTGCTTATCCACATTTGGCTAATAACCCGATTCATTTAGCCATTCCAGCGCTTGGCGAACTATGCAGTGAAGTATGGGATAAAGGTAACGAGTATTTTCCAGCAACCAGCTTTCAAATTTCAAATATTCATTCAGGCACGGGGGTGACCAACGTCATTCCTGGAACAATTGAAATCGTTTTTAATTTTCGCTATTCGACTGAATCAACCCATGAAGGCTTGCAAAAACAAGTGTGCAATATCCTGGACAAGCACCAGCTTGAATACAAAATTGATTGGAATCATTCAGGTTATCCATTTTTAACCCCTAAAGGTGAGTTGGTAGGCGGTTGTGTAGATGCGATCAAAAAAGTGGTCGGCGTTGATACTGAGTTATCCACTTCAGGTGGAACCTCTGATGGACGTTTTATTGCACCAATGCTTGATGCTCAAGTGGTTGAGTTGGGTCCGTTAAATGCTACCATTCATCAGGTAAATGAATGTGTATCTGTTCAAGATTTAGATGATTTGAGTGATATCTACTACCATATTCTTAAAAATATTTTAACCTGAGATGATGCGTTTTGATGTCATTACTTTGTTTCCTGATATGTTTTCAGCAATCAAGGATGAAGGGGTGGTTGCCCGCGGCATAAAAAAATCTTTACTGTCGATTAATACTTGGCAGTTGCGAGAATATTCAGATAACAAATATCGAAATGTGGATGATAAGCCTTATGGCGGTGGCGCTGGTATGGTGATGCAGGTTAAGCCAATTAGAAAGTGTATTGAAAAAATTAAGCAAGACCATCCTAAAACAACAGTTATTTATTTATCACCCCAAGGAAAAAAACTCACACATCAGCTGGCAACAGAGTTATCCCAACTTGATTCGATAACCTTGTTGTGTGGTCGCTATGAAGGGGTAGATGAGCGCATTATTAAGCATGATGTTGATTTAGAAGTGTCAATTGGCGATTATGTGATTAGTGGTGGTGAACTGGCCGCCATGGTTTTGATTGACAGTGTCAGTCGTCAAATACCGGCAGTATTGGGCAATCAAGATTCCTTGAATGACTCCTTTGCCAATGAGCTATTGGATTATCCACATTACACACGCCCTGAAGTGATCGATAATCAGCAAGTGCCAGAGGTCTTATTAAGTGGTCATCAGGCTAATATTGATCAGTGGCGAGCGCAACAAGCATTAAAAAATACACAACTCAAGCGCCAAGATTTAGTGAAAAAATAACCCTCTAATTGCCTGTATTTGCTATTTTTCTTAAAAAAATCTATAATGATTATTGTGATGTTACAACGGTGTAGCATTTAAAAACAAGCATTGCTGCTTACAAGTTACCCACGACGGGTTTATTTCTATTTACAAGCCAAGTGGTTTGTAACTTATACAGGAGAGAAGTATGAAATTTGTAACGGCAATTCTACGACCGCACAAATTAGATGATGTTAGAGAGGCGCTTTCAGAAGTGGGTGTATCTGGCATTACCGTGACTGAAGTTAAAGGCTTTGGTCGTCAAAAAGGCCACACTGAGTTGTATCGTGGGGCTGAATATCAAGTTGATTTTTTACCCAAAATTAAATTAGAAGTAGCTATTTCAGCCGCTCAATTAGAGTCAGTAATTGACGCTATTAGCAGTGTTGCCAGTTCAGGAAAGGTAGGTGATGGCAAGATTTTTGTATCTAATTTAGAAAAAGTCGTTCGCATTCGTACCGGTGAGACGGATCAAGACGCACTTTAGGAGTAAAAAATGAAAAAATTATTATTAAGTTTATTGGCTTTAATGCCAATGGGTGTGTTTGCTGAAGGTTTAGACGGTGCAAATACTTCGTGGATCTTAACGTCAACAGCATTAGTGCTGTTTATGACACTACCCGGTTTAGCCTTATTCTACGGCGGGCTAGTTCGTAGTAAAAATATTTTGTCAGTATTGATGCAATGTTTTGCTATTGCCGGCATTGTGTCAATTTTATGGCTAGTCGCAGGTTATTCGATTGCGTTTGCTGATGGCAATGCCTACTTTGGTAGCTTGTCTAAGTTTATGCTGGCGGGTGTAACAGAAGGTTCTTTAAGTGGTGACATTCCTGAGAGTTTGTTTGCTTTATTCCAAATGACATTTGCGATTATCACGCCAGCACTAATTGTTGGCGGTTTTGCTGAGCGTATGAGATTTTCAGCGGTGCTATTGTTTAGTGCGATTTGGTTAATTGTGGTTTATGCACCAATTACTCATTGGGTATGGGGCGGAGGCTGGTTAGGCGAAATGGGCCTGCTTGACTTTGCTGGTGGTACCGTTGTTCACGTGACAGCTGGTGTTGCTGCTTTAGTGGCGGCCATTGTGATTGGGCCACGTAACGGCTTTCCACAAAAGCCAATGCCACCGCATAATATGACCATGACAATTACTGGTGCGGCCATGCTATGGGTCGGTTGGTTTGGCTTTAACGGTGGATCAGCGTTAGCAGCAAATGGTGATGCGGCGATGGCTATGTTGGTTACACATATCTCAGCGGCAGCAGGTGCAATCACTTGGATGTTTTACGAGTGGGTTAAGTTTGGCAAGCCAACAGCACTAGGTGCAGTAACTGGTTTGATTGCTGGCTTGGGTACCATTACACCAGCTTCTGGTTTTGTTGGTCCTGCTGGTGGCTTAGTGATCGGTATTGTTGCTGGTGTTGTTTGTTTTAATGCTGTGATATTGATTAAGCAAAAATGGAAAATTGACGATTCATTAGATGTGTTTCCGGTGCATGGTGTTGGCGGTATTATCGGTACGCTAATGGCAGCGGTTTTTGCATCTGATCAGATTGGTATGTTTTCGGGTCAAGGTTTGGCTGAAGGGATGACGATCATGTCCCAACTTGAGGTTCAAGCTATTGGTGTTGTTTCAACCTTTGTTTATACGGCTATTGCAACTTACATTATTCTTAAAGTGGTTGATATGATGGTTGGTTTAAGAGTAAGCGCTGAAGAAGAACAGCAGGGATTGGATATTATTTCTCATGAAGAAAGAGGTTACGATTTGTAATTAAAATCTAGACTAATTAAACCCGCTAATGACATTGTTGTTAGCGGGTTTTTTTATGCCCAGCAAAACCAATTCGTATATAATCATAGCAATATTTTATGGTTTATTGTAATGCGACTTAATCACCCTTTAACTGGCTCAATGGTAGCCCTGATCACCCCGATGCTTGATGATGGATCGGTGGATTTTGCAGCGCTTGAATCTTTGGTGGATTTTCATGTCGCCTCGGGTACGCGCGGGATTATTTCCATGGGTACCACAGGCGAAAGTGCAACGCTTAATCAAGATGAGCATATTGAAGTGATGCGCAGAACAGTTAAGCTGGCGAATTCTCGAATTCCTGTAATTGCAGGCACGGGTGCCAATTCAACTTCTGAAGCAATCGAGCTAACAAAAGCGGCCAAAGAAATTGGTGCAGATGCTTGTTTGTTGGTTACACCGTATTACAACAAGCCGACTCAAGAGGGCTTGTATCAGCATTATAAGTTAATTGCTGAAACGGTAGATATTGATCAAATTTTGTACAATGTGCCTGGCAGAACAGCAGTTGATTTGTTGCCTGAGACTATTGTTAGGTTGTCAGAGATTTCAAATATTATTGGCGTTAAAGATGCGACGGGAGATCTAGAGGTTGCACAAACTTTAATTGACACTTGCCCTGAAGATTTCCTGCTTTATAGTGGAGATGATGCTACTGCAGTTGAATTTATATTAATGGGTGGTCATGGTGGGATTTCTGTTACCGCCAATGTTGCGCCAAAAGAATTGTCACAAGCTTATCAGGCGGCATTTGATAACAACAAAGCGTTGGCAGAAGAGCTTGATGCGCCATTAAGAGGATTGCACCAAAGTTTGTTTATTGAGTCTAATCCAATTCCGGTTAAGTGGGCAATGCATAAAATGGGCAAGTGTGGAAGCGGTATTCGCTTGCCTTTAACAATATTATCACAACAAGCTCAAGTGATACTGGAGCAAGATTTATCTAATTTGGGGGTTATGTAGCATGGTTAAAACGGCAGTATTGGCGGTCTTATCGTTATCTTTAACAGGGTGTTTTTCGTTTGATGAGAAAGAAGAGGCGGTGCAAGCCGGCCTAGGTGAAAGAGATATTAAGTATTATTCAAATAAGACGGTTACTTCGTTAGAAATTCCACCAGACTTAACCAAGCCAAGCTCGCAAAATGCTTTCAAATTGAGTGAATATGTTTCAAATGTTCAGGAAGATACGATTAGCTTCTCTGAGAAAGATAACGCCATTAAAGAAGCCTCAAGTATTTTAAGAACACCTTCTAATGTTGTGGTGAAACGCTCAGGTGAACGTCGTTGGCTGGTGGTTGATAAAAAACCAGATGATGTTTGGAATTTATCTAAAAGCTTCTTTAAGTCGCATGGTTTTGCGATTAAAAAAACTAATAAAAAAATTGGCCTAATGGAAACAGATTTTTTAGAAAATCATCCTGAAATTCCAGATAGATCATTAGGCGTTATTCGCTCAATGCTTAAAAAAGCCATCGCAGCAAGGTACGCGTTGCCAATTGTTGATAAATACCGTATCCGTATTGAGCCAACGCAAGAAACTGGAAAGACAGCTGTTTATTTATCACTTAATTCTATGGAAGAGGTACTAACCAAAGCGGGCAAGGATGATGAGAACACCATTTGGCAATCTCGTCCAAAAGATCAGGCGTTAGAAACTGAAATGTTGTACCGACTGATGACTTTCTTGGGTAGTGATCATGCGGTTGCTAGAGAGAAAATTCTTAAAGCAAAAGAAGAGCAAAAGCTGAGCGTAAAAGTTGCCAAAAGTGTTGGTGGCTATGCAAAACTGGTGTTCTCTTTAGGTCAATACGATACTTGGGATAACATGGGTTGGGCGCTTGACCAGTTAGATATTGATGTGGAAGATAAAGATATTAAAGAAAGTAGTTTCTATATCAATGTTGCCAGAAATGAGGACAAAGGTATCTGGTCACGCATGTTTGGTGATGATGCGATTAAAAAGTCGTTCCAAATTAGTGTTAAGCAAATCGATTCAAATGTAACAGAAGTTTACTTTAATGATCTTTCTGAGGAAAACGAACAAGCGACCATTGACTTTAGTTATGAATTCTTGGGCGATATTGCCAAACAGTTCTAAGTAAAGCGCTATGAGCTTGTCGAAAGACTTGGTTCAAGACATCATTCAGCAAAATATTTTGTTGAATGATTTATCAGATAAAGATTTAGCTGAATTTTGCCAACAGGCAAATGCCGCCTATCGAGATGGCAATCCTATCATTAGCGATCAGGATTATGATTTTATCTATTTGGCCGAGCTTAGCAGCAGACTGCCTCAGCATCCGCTATTACAATCAGTAGAGCCAGAAGGCCAAGGATTTTCCGATGAAAAGGTACTGTTGCCAGAGATTATGCTGTCAACTGATAAAGCGTATTCTTGGGCTGAAATTGGTAAATGGATAGAGCGCATTGAAAAAGCTTGTATTGAGACCGATACAGACATTGCAACACTCACCATTAAAGCCACGCCTAAGTTGGATGGCTTTGCTGGGTATGATGACGGGCAACATCTTTACACACGAGGAGATGGCAAAAAAGGCAGCGACATTACTCGAGTGTTTGATCGAGGTTTGCAGGTTTTTACCCGTCAAGCGAGTACTAAAAAGAGTAATTTGTCTGAACGGGGTCAAGGTGCTGGTGAGATTGTTGTTAAGAAAAGTTATTTCGAGAAATTCCTGTCCAATAGTTTTGAATATCCGAGAAATTTCCAAGCCAGTCTAATTAAAGAAAAATCTCTAGATGAAATGGCGCAAAAAGCCATCACTGACCAAGCAGCCTTGTTTGTGCCTTTTGCTCAATTGCCTGTTTGGCAGGGGGATATTGGCGAACTAACCAAGCATTTTGAAAGTATTGTTGCCAAGGTTTCCTCTTCAGTAGACTTTGATGTAGATGGTGTGGTCTTCGAGCTAACTGACCCAATAATTAAACAGCACATGGGTGCTAATCGAAAATTCCATCGTTGGCAAATTGCCTTTAAAGAAAACAAAGATAAAGCTCAAGTTAAGGTGTTAGGCGTAACGCCTCAAGTGGGTCGAACAGGAAAAATTACCCCGGTGGCAGAACTTGAGCCTACTCAGTTAAGTGGCGCCACGATTGTCAGAGCAACTGGACATCATTACGGTTTAGTTAAAGATCAAGGATTGGGCGTGGGTAGTATTATTGAATTGACCCGATCAGGTTTGGTTATTCCCAAAATTAACAAAGTGCTCAAGTCGGCCACAATTAATATTCCTAACAATTGCCCAAGTTGCCACTCAGTATTAGAATGGCAGTCTGATTTTTTAATGTGTGTTAATCATAGTGAATGTCCAGCTCAAATTATTGGAAAAATGGAGTATTTCTTCAAAATTCTTGCTAATAATGATGGTTTTGGCATTGCCACCATCGAAAAACTTTTTGATCATGGTATTCGTAAAATTTCCCAAATTTATGTCCTAAGTCAGTCTGACTTAATTGACATGGGTTTTGGCGATAAAACTAGCGCCAACCTAATTACTCAACTACAGCGCTCAACTACAGAACAAGTTGAAGATTGGCGTTTTTTGGCTGCTTTCGGCGTTAATAGAATGGGCACGGGAAACTGTGAAAATTTGTTGAAATCTCATGCTATTAAGGATATTTTTACATTGAATGAGGCTCAAATTGCCAATATTGATGGCTTTGCTGAATTAACCGCAGCACTAATTGTTGATGGATTAGCCAATATTAGAGAGGAATTCGAGAGACTATTTCACTATCAATTTAATTTAGAATTAACACGATTGTCTATTAATGCAAACAGCGATTCACATGCGTTAAGCGGCAAGAAAATTGTCTTTACTGGAAAAATGCAAGGTTCGAGAGAAATAATGAAGAAAAATGCCAAAAATTTGGGTATTCAGATCGCATCCAGTGTCACTGGAAAAACAGATTATTTGGTGGTTGGCAATAAGGTCGGACAAAAGAAAATTGAGGCAGCTGAAAAATTAGGTTTAACCATTATGAGCGAGCAAGATTACTTGGCAATGATTGGTGAATAGCGTATAACAAATATATGAATATTTCAGATTTAATTAGTGAGCAAAAAACTTTTTTAACTGACCAGCTCGGTGAAGGGTTGATGCAATTGTCTCAAGCTTGTGATAGTTGTTTGGATAATGAATTGAGTTTTGATAATCTGAATGAATTGCTTTTTTCATACATGCAAAATCATCAATATGCAAGGTTAGCCTATGTCCTGGATACATCAGGCATTCAATTGAGTGCTAATATCAGTAAAGCAGCTATATTGCCAGAATTTAAAGGTCAGGATTTATCAGATCGCCCCTTTTTTAATGCTGTAGATGAGCAGCATCCAATTTATATTTCAGACACTTATATTTCAAGAACCACACTAAAGCCTTGTATTAGCATGGTGCATTCAATTTGCCACAATGGCCAATTTGTTGCGCTATTGGTGTTTGATCTTGAGTTAGAAAAATTACCCCTGCCAAAACAGGATTTTAATTTGGATGATTGGCGTCAAATTAAGGGTGATCCGGAGATACGCTCTAACTTGTTTAATCAAACGCGAGTCAACTCGGCGATGGATAAGTCAATTGATACTGTTCATAATATTGCTGTTGAGCTGTTAAATGAATTGGGTGCGTTTCATTTGAAGCTGCATTATGCATCTTCAAGGGCGACCATTTGGACGATTGACAATCCTTATAATTATCATGTTCATGTGTTGGAGGAAATTACCAGTCCTGATATCTGCTTGCTATATCCTAAGAAAGACTACCCGACAGACGCTAAAGTGACTCAAGAGCAAGTTAAAGAAGTGTTTGATAAATTTAAACATATGCGCTTTATGGATGAAAATTTATACCTAAAAACCGGCAGCCTTAATATTATGAATGGCACCATAGGCCTGAGTTTTTCTTGTGATGGTAACCATTACCTGTCTGTTGAGGATTTTTTGGAAAATTTTGAGGATACTTATGCGTAATCTGGGCGAATTTTTAAATTTAATTTGCAGCTGGTTGTTAAATCAGTTATAATTTTTGGAAGTTAGACCCAAAGACGGGATTTAACAACAAACATAGACGTTTATTTAGATTCTCTTAATTGAGCATTTAAATAGACGTTTTTTTTTGCATGCTTCATGAGGGAGTGTTGCACAAAATGGTATAGATGCCAGTTATCGCTATTTGCAGTTTTGCAGATGGCGATAACTGGCATTTTTTTTGGTTTAAAACAAGGAGAAAGATAATGAAAATGGTCACAGCAATCATTAAACCGTTTAAGTTAGACGATGTCAGAGAGGCATTGTCAGCTATTGGTGTTACGGGTGTAACAGCAACTGAAGTTAAAGGGTTTGGGCGTCAAAAAGGACATACAGAACTATATAGAGGTGCTGAATATACGGTAGATTTTTTACCAAAAGTTAAATTAGAAATTGCAATTGCAGCAGACCAAGTAAACGCTGCGATTGAGGCAATTAGTAGTAGTGCAAAAGCTGATGGTGGCAAGATTGGCGACGGAAAAATATTTGTCACTTCGTTAGATGAGGTGGTTCGTATTCGTACGGGCGAAACTGGATCGGTAGCACTTTAAGGAGATATGATGGAAAATACAATTTTAGAAATGCAATTTGCAATTGACACTTTTTACTTTTTGGTAATGGGCGCCTTAGTTATGTGGATGGCAGCAGGCTTCTCAATGTTAGAAGCGGGAATGGTTCGTAGTAAAAATACGGCTGAAATTTTAACTAAAAATATTGGCTTATTTGCTATTGCTTGTACAACTTACATGATTTACGGCTATGATATTATGTATGGCGGTGGCGTTATGCTTGAAGGTATTGAAACGGTAGCGAAGGATGCAACTTATGCTGCACCTTCAGACTTTTTCTTCCAAGTGGTGTTTGTTGCAACTGCAATGAGTATTGTCTCAGGTGCGGTGGCTGAGCGTATGAAGTTATTCGCTTTCTTTGCATTTGCAGTTGTTTTCACGGGTGTTATTTACCCAATGGAAGGTGCGTGGACATGGAATGGTGAGTCAGTGTTTGGCTTATTTGTATTAGGCGACTTAGGATTCTCTGATTTTGCCGGTTCAGGTATCGTGCATATGGCTGGTGCGGCAGCAGCACTAGCTGGTGTTATGGTATTAGGCGCTCGTAAGGGTAAATACAACAAAGACGGGTCATCAAATGCGATCCCTGGTGCGAACATGCCACTAGCAACTTTAGGTACATTTATCTTGTGGATGGGCTGGTTTGGCTTTAATGGTGGTTCGGTATTGGCTATGGCAAGTAAAGAAAGTGCTAATGCAGTAGCAATGGTATTTTTAAATACAAATGCAGCAGCAGCTGGCGGTGTGATTGCGGCGTTGTTATTGGTTAAATTGCTATGGGGCAAGGCTGATCTTACAATGGCATTAAATGGCGCGTTAGCAGGTTTGGTGGCAATTACCGCAGGTCCAGATACGCCAACAGCGCTTGAAGCTACTTTAATCGGTGCAGTTGGCGGAATCTTGGTGGTATTCTCTATTTCAACACTGGACAAAGTGTTTAAGATTGATGATCCAGTTGGTGCAATCTCTGTACACGGTGTGGTTGGATTATGGGGCTTATTGGCTGTACCATTAACAAATTCAGGTGTGTCATTCACTGGTCAGTTAGCTGGCGCAGGTACAATCTTTGTTTGGGTATTTGGCACTTCAATGGCTCTATGGTTAATCCTTAAAGCGGTGATGGGCATTAGAATCTCTGAAGAAGAGGAATATTCAGGTTCGGATATTGCAGAATGTGGTTTGGAGGCTTACCCAGAGTTCACAAAATAACCCTCTAGAAAAATCTCAATTGATTTTTAACCCCGCTTATCGCGGGGTTTTTTGGTATAAAAACCCTAATAAAATTATTCATATTTATGTAGAATAGATTTTTATAACATTGAGTAAACAACAAGAAGTGGAGAAGCTATGATCGTTCAAGAAATTATGACAACCAATGTAAAAACAGTATCCCCTGACCAGCCGGTTAAAGATATTGCACTGATGATGATCATGGAGCATATTAGTGGTGCCCCGGTAGTTGATGCGGACAATAATTTAGTCGGTATTATTTCTGAAAAGGATATCTTGCAACACATGTTTCCTAAGCTTGAAGACATCATGAGTGATACACATTTTGATTTTGAAAATATGGAGACTAATTACAAAGACACCATGAACGCTAAAATTAGCGATATCATGACAGATGGCGTAGACAGTATTGATTTAGACATGCCATGTTTAAAGGCAGCCTCAACCATGTGGCTCAGAAAATATCGCAGAATTCCAGTGACTCAAGAAGGTAAATTAGTTGGTATTATTAGTATTGGTGATGTGCACCGTGCTATTTTTAAATCATGTATGACGGCTTAAGTTAAAATACTATACTTATGAATACAGCATTAAAAATCATCTTGGTTGATGAGAACACTGGTCGTTCTGCTATGTTACGTAGAGCTTTGCAAGATAAAGGTCACGAGGTTATTTGTCGTATGGCCAGTAGTGCCCAATTGCAAGATAGCAATGAAATGACTCATGCTGATGTAGTGATTGTGAATGCTGATATTCCTGATGAAGAAGTATTCGCTAATTTAAGTGATGTTAACAATTCTAAGCCTAAGCCAATTGTGATGTTTGCTGAAGAGTCAAATTCTGAGATGGCTAGTTCTGCGATTAAATCTGGTGTAAATGCCTATATTGTAGATGGCTTGGAAGAAAACCGTGTGCAGCCTATTATTGATGTGGCGATGGCACGTTTTAGAGAGTTTCAGGCACTTAAAGATGAGCTAGATGCTACACGCAATCAATTATCGGAGCGAAAAGCGGTTGAAAAGGCAAAAGGACTATTGATGACGCATAAAGCGATTAATGAAGAAGCTGCTTATCAGTCATTAAGAAAAATGGCTATGGATAAAAACAAACGTATTGTTGATGTTGCTGAGAGTGTTATTAACGCCTTTGAATTACTAGATTAAACTACTAATTATTTAGGCTTTTTCTTAGAGGCGTCGCCCTCAAATTCTTCATCCATTTTTTCGAACTCTGCTTCAATCTTATCCATTTCAGCATCAAATTCATCATCATCCCAATCTTGCTCTTCAGTGTTGTCTGTTGGGTGATTTTCGCTCGTTGATTGTTGCGTAGATGATGGATCTTTAGGTGAATTAGACTCAGGCTCTTTGCGCACAAAAAACGGTGCAAAAATCAGCCCGGCTTCAAATAGTAGCCACATAGGGATAGCGATTAGTGTTTGTGAAATAATATCTGGTGGTGTTAGCAACATACCTAGAATAAACGCGCCAATCACAACATAAGGTCGATTAGTTTTAAGTTTTTCAATGGTGGTTGCGCCAAACATAATGAGCAATATGGTGGCAATAGGTACTTCAAATGCTATGCCAAATGCAAAAGAAACTTTTAGTACAAAGTCTAGGTAGTATTGAATATCTGGGGTGAAGTCGACAATGCTTGGGCCAATGCCAGATAAAAAGCTAAAAATAACCGGAAATACGATATAAAACGAAAAGAGTAGGCCGGCATAAAACAAAATAGTGGATGAGATCACCAAAGGTACAATCATTTGTTTTTCATGTTTATAGAGTGCCGGTGCTACAAATTTCCAGACTTGGTATAGTAAGTATGGCATGGCAAGATAAACTGCCATAATTAGTGCCATTTTAAGTGGGGTTAAAAAGGGTGATATAACACCAATAGCAATGATATTACTACCCTGAGGTAGAACACTAATAATAGGCGCTGCAATAAAGCTATACACTTCATTAGCAAACGGAAACAAGCCAATGAATATAATTAAGATGGCAATTACTGAACGTAATAAAATATCACGCAATTCAATCAGATGTTGAACGAAAGTCATTTCTTTGGTATTCGTCATTTTTTCTGATCGACGTTATGTTTGATGTCGTTTAAAGTGTTTTTGGTTTCGTCAAAGATTTCAACGATATTGGATTCTTTATCCATATCGTTCATTTGTTTTTTAAATTGATCAATGTCGATTTCATCACTGACATCATCTTGAATTTTGGCAATAAAGCGCTTAGCCTTTCCAACGTATTTGCCAGCAGTTCTAGCAATACCGGGCATGCGCTCAGGACCGACAATAATTAGAGTGATAATGCCAATTAAGGCAAACTCCCAAAAACCAACATCAAACATGATTTATTTTTGCTTATCTTCTTCTTTTACGGCTTTTACATCGATAATATCATCTTTACTGTCGATTTTATCGTTTTCACTTTCTTTCATTGATTTTTTAAAACCTTTAATGGCGCCACCTAAGTCGCCACCAATGTTTTTTAATCGCTTGCCACCAAATAATAGCAATACAATCACTAAAATAATAATCAGTTCAAAAGGTCCTGGCATCATAATTCTCTCCTAGTTTTATTTATTTCTGTTGGCTTTTTCTTCTAACCCCGACAAGCCAAAGCGTCTTGATAATTCTTGCTCTATTTTATCGACTTCTATGTCTTTGTGTCGTAGTAATACCAATGTATGGAACCATAAATCTGCTACTTCGTAAACAATCTTATCTTTAACACCATCTTTGGTGGCCATAATAACTTCTGCTGACTCTTCGCCAATTTTTTTAAGTATCTCATCCGTACCTTTTTGGTATAAAGAAGAGACGTAAGAGCTGTCTGAACTGGCACTTTTTCGATCTTCTAGAATGTCTTCTAATTGTTTGATAATATCATTCATATATATCCTTTGGGTCTTTAATTACATCGGCCGTTGTCAGCCAGTTGTTATTATCTAATTTTTGAAAAAAACAAGAGGCGCGACCAGTGTGACAAGCAATGCCACCAATTTGCTCAATTTTAAGCAAAATAACATCTTGATCACAGTCGCTATAAATCTCTTTAATAATTTGACTGTGACCAGACTCTTCACCTTTAAACCAAAGTTTTTTTCTAGAGCGCGAGTAATAAACAGCTTGTTGTTTTTCAATGGTTAATGATAGCGCCTCTTGATTCATCCAGGCAAACATTAAAATTTCACCCGTTTTATAATCCTGTGCAATGGCTGGAATCAACCCTTGATCATCAAATTTAACTTGCTTCAATGCATCCATAGTACGCGCTATTATTCAGCTAAAATGAATTAATTTTACCGCCACTATCATAATAGATGAGATTATTTGTTTTTAGCTTTTTTATTGCATTTAATGCTTGGGCTAACCTTGAAAGTTTTTCGTTAAATAGTGAGCGTTCACTCTATATTGTTGATGGTGATAGCATCAGTTTGCAAATGCGTATAGCGGGCATTGATACACCTGAGCTTGGTCAAAAGTGTCGAAAAACTGGTGCGCATATAGTTGATTGCGGGCGTATTGCCAAAAATCATCTAAAGCATCTGTTGAGTAATTTGCCTGGTCCATTGCTCATTGAGCCACTAGGGGTTGATCATTATCAACGTGTGCTGGTTCGTGTTTACAAGGGTGATGTTAATATCGGCCAATTAATGGTTGAATCAGGTATGGCATTTTCTTATAAAGACACTTATCAGCAGGCAGAAGATTTGGCTAAGGCTGAACAGCTAGGATTTTGGCACTACCACACTCCGCCAATTAAACCGCACAAATGGCGCAAACTAAATCGACGTTAATTGTTTAAAAATTATTAAGCGAGTATTTTTTTGAATTTTTCAAGGAATTTCCCGAACAGGCGAAGGCGTTTAGTTTAATTCTAAACAACTAAAGTGAGCAAGGGAAACAACACAGAAAAAAACTAAAAAGACAAAGCTTAACGCATAGTAACTAACTCTTCTGCACTAGACGGATGTATCGCCACCGTATCATCAAATTGTTTTTTAGTAGCACCCATCTTAATGGCAACTGCAAATCCTTGTAGTATTTCATCGGCACCATGACCCATAATATGACAACCCACCACTTTTTCGTCATCACCAACACAGACTAGTTTAAGCGCAGTAGTGGTTTTGTGATCGAGCAGCGCATCTGCCATTGGTGTGAATTCAGAAGTGTATATTTTGACTTGATCAAATTGCTCATTAGCTTGCGCTTCTGTTAGGCCGATCGTGCCAATTGGTGGATGCGAAAAGACGACAGTAGCAATGTTATTGTAGTCAAGATGACGATCGGTCATATTATTGTAGAGACGGTCAGACAGTCTTCTGCCTGCAGCAATGGCCACTGGTGTTAGTGGTGTTCTGCCTGTAGCGTCACCTAGTGCAAAAATATTATCAATATTGGTTACTTGAAATTTATCAGTTGGAATAAAGCCACGTTGATCACAAGTAACACCTGCATTTTCAAGGCCTAGATGGCGGGTCATTGGGTCGCGTCCTACGGCCCAAATAATGGTGTCAAAGCCTGAAAATTCTCCCTGATTAGTTACTAATGTTTTGTCTGACAATACTTTGTCAATTTGTGTGTTGTGATGAATAACAATGCCGTGATTGCTGTAATCTTTCTCTAATGCTGTTTGAATCATAGGGTCAAAGCTTTCTAGCAATGTTTCTGCTCGTTGGAAAATTTCTACAGTTGAGCCTAGTGCGTTAAGTACGCCAGCCAATTCTACGCCAATATAGCCACCGCCAATAATAGCTACTTTTTTAGGCAAGCTTTCCAATTCAAAAAAACCATCAGAGGTGATGCCAAGTTCTGCACCTTCAATGTGTGGCACAGCAGGCTCGCCACCAGGCGATAAAACAATATGATCTGCCGTGTAATTGATGCCATTAACCGAGACTGTGTTTTTATCAACCAGCTTGCCAAAGCCATGTATGTAGTTAATACCTAAATCTTCAAGATAGCCATCGTACCAATTGGTAATGCCATTAATATAATTATCACGACCTTTTTTTAACGCTTCCCAAGAGAAGTTTTTAAAGTCTACGTCAAACCCAAATCCTTTGGCGCTGTTGATTTGTGTTGCTGTGTTAGCAGCAAACCACATGACTTTTTTAGGCACACAGCCAACATTAACACAGGTGCCGCCAATGGTTTTAACTTCGATTACAGCACATTTTTTGCCGTATTCGCTGGCACGCTCAACTGCTGATAATCCGCCAGATCCAGCGCCAATGGCGATCATATCGTAATGTGTGTTTGTTGTATCTGTCATGGTTTCTCCTAATAGCCAGCTTTTAGACTGGCCTCTATAAATTTATCTAAATTACCATCAAGCACATCGCCCGTGTTGGTTGATTCTACACCGGTTCTTAAATCTTTGATGCGTGATTGATCCAGTACGTATGAGCGAATTTGATGTCCCCAGCCAATATCTGATTTCAAATCTTCTAACTCTTGACTTTCACTATTGCGTTTTTGTATTTCCAGCTCGTACAGTTTTGATTTTAATTGTTTCATAGCCTGATCTTTATTGGCATGCTGGGATCGACCATCTTGACATTGTACGACAGTGCTGGTGGGTAAGTGAGTGATGCGCACAGCTGAATCAGTTTTGTTAACATGCTGACCACCCGCACCACTGGCTCGGTAGGTGTCAATTCGAATATCTGTTTTATTAATCTCAATATCAATATTATCATCCACTTCGGGCGAAACAAATACTGAGCAAAATGAAGTGTGACGTTTGCCATTTGCATTAAATGGGGATTTTCTGACCAATCGATGGATGCCGATTTCACTACGAAGCCAGCCATAAGCATATTCTCCCTGCATGTGAATGGTGGCTGATTTAATGCCTGCAACTTCACCACTAGAAGCCTCCATTAAAGTAACCTTAAATTTGTGCTTTTCACCCCAACGTAGGTACATGCGCAACACCATTTCAGCCCAGTCTTGAGCCTCAGTGCCGCCCGAGCCAGACTGAATATCTACATAAGCCGAATTGGCATCCAATTCGCCGCTAAACATGCGTTCAAATTCTAATCTAGCTATTGAAGATTCAACCGTATTAAGATCCTCTTTGACACTATTAACTGTATCCTCATCTCCTTCACTTTGCGCCATATCTAGTAATTCGCTTGCATCATCCAGAATATTATTGGCATGATCAAACGTTTGGCAAATTATTTCAAGTTTTACCTTTTCTTGGCTAAGTGCTTGCGCCTCTTCTGGATTTGACCAAATATCTGGGTTTTCCATTTCCAGCAGTACTTCTTCTAGTCGCCCTTGTTTCTCCTCTAGGTTAAGATGCTCGGCAAGTATTTTTGACCGCTGTACTAGATCATCGATTTTCTGATAAGTAGGTGATAGTTCCATAGCTTAATTTTACTATTAACTCGGCATTTGACTGGACATAAAAAAAGCCCCGAATGGGGCTTTTATGAAAATAAATTAGATTATTTTCTAAGACCTAAACGTGAAATTAAGTCAGCATATGCGGTAACGTCACTACCTCTAAGGTAGGTTAATAATTTCTTACGTTGAGAAACTAAACGCAACAAGCCTCTTCTTGAGTGGTGATCTTTGTTATGCGTTTTAAAATGTTCAGTTAGATGCTTAATGCGAGCTGTTAATAAAGCTACCTGAACGTTTGTAGAGCCTGTGTCGCCTTCGGCAGTTTGGTACTCTTTGATAATGGCTTGTGTATCAATTGACATAATGAATGTTTCTCAAAACTTAAAAATAATAAAGGGTTAATTATACGCTAATTTGATTAATTGTTCCAATACTTAATTCAAATAAGTTAATAAAATTCTGACTCACCCATTGGACGCGTTTTGAAGCGCTTATGAATCCATAAATACTGCTCTGGATATTTTAATATTTGCGCCTCTAGTATTTGGTTAGTCATACCAGCACTGTTAACTGGATCGCTATCTGGATAGTTATCAATTGGTGGGTTAAACGCCATCTGATAACCAGATTCTGTTCTAATGAAAAAATAAGGGATAACCACTGTATTACTGTCTTTCGCTAGACGTGCCGTTGCAGATACGGTTGCTGTTTGAATATTAAAAAATGGTGCGAAAACACATTTTTCCATGCCAAGATCTTGATCTGGGGCATACCATATAGGCAGTTTGTCTTTAATGGCTTTGAGCATGCCTCGAGTATCTTTAGTTTTAATCATGACAGCGCCATTATTAACAAAACCTTTTCGCATCACTTCATCAAATAAAGCGTTGTTTTGTGGTCGGTAAATGTTGGCGATATTGTGTTTAAGTAAGAGTGCTCGTGAACCTAGCATTAGTGGCAGAAAGTGAGCGGCTAGTAAAATGACACTCTTATTTTCTTCAATGGCCTTGGTTAAATGCTGCTCATTTCGAATGGTGAGCATAGATTCAATCTTAGTGTTAGTGGCGAAGTAAGCATTGGCAGTTTCAAAAATTGAAATGCCAATGGCCTCAAAGTTTTGTTTAACCAGTATTTCAACTTCAGATTTTTTCTTATTGGGAAAGCAGCGTGAAATATTAACAAAAGCAATATTTCTAAAACGACTTAGTAATGGATAAAGCAATATGCCAATCGCCTTTCCTAAGGTGACTTGGGTTTTAAAAGGGAGTTTTGCGCCTAATTTCATCAGGCCAATTAAAGCCCAAGTTGGTAGAAATTTAGGATGATAAAATTTTTGATTATTCATTAAAATACGGTTTATGCCTTATATTAGTCAGCGATTTATTGACGATCTCCCTAATCAAATTGACATTGTTGATTTGATCAATAAGCGCGTGCCATTGAAAAAGTCTGGCAGTGATTATCGAGCACCTTGTCCGTTTCACGGAGGCAAAAATAGCAACTTTGCTGTTAATGCGCACAAGCAATTTTATCATTGTTTTAAGTGTGGTGAGAGTGGCGGCGCCATTAGTTTTATTCAGAAATTTGATAACTTAAACTTTGTTGAAGCGATTGAAACCATTGCTAGCGAGTTTGGCCTGGCCATTGAATATGATTCAAACTCAAAACCTGTTGACCCAAGATTGGAGCGTTATCGAACCATCTCTAAAAAAGTAAGTGATTTTTATACCTTGCAATTGCGCCAATCTCCCGCCAGAGAAAAAGCGGTTAACTACGCTAAAAATCGAGGCATTAGTGGTGAAATTGCAAAACGCTTTGAATTAGGTTTTGCACCGCCCAGCAATAAAGACTTATTGTTGAATTTTGAAGAAAATGAGCAAGCCATTACTGATTTAAAAGCATTGGGTTTAATTAAAGAGGGGCAATATGGTGATTACGACTTTTTTCGTGATCGACTAATGTTTCCAATTCATAACACCAAGGGTAGTGTTATTGCATTTGGTGGTAGGGCATTTGACGCTGATGCAAAAGCGAAATACCTTAACTCTACTGAAAGTGCTATTTTTTCTAAATCTAGAGAGTTATACGGTCTACATCATGCGCGTAAATATTCTAGATCAATCAACTATCTACTGGTGGTAGAGGGTTACATGGATGTGGTGGCACTACATCAGGCAGGTATTACTAAAGTGGTTGCGACATTAGGCACGGCAACCACCCAGGAGCATTTGCAAATTTTGATGCGAACCACTAATGTGGTGGTATTTTGCTTTGATGGGGATGAGGCAGGGCGTTCAGCAGCCTGGAAGGCTTTGCAAATTGCATTGCCAATGATTAAAGCCGGTATTACGTTTAAGTTTTTATTTTTACCTGATGGTGAGGATCCAGATACCTTAGTTAAAAAAGAATCTGCTAAAGCATTTGAAAAGCGTATTGATAGTGCGCAGCCTTTGTCTAAATTTTTATTTGATCATGTTAAAACAGAAGTGGCATTTGACACGATTGAAGGCAAGACACTATTTTTAGAAAAAACCTCTGTGTTAATTAAGTCGGTTAATTATGAGGTTTATCAGCATCAATTGATTGAAGGTGTGGCGCAACTGATTGGTCAAAGTGTTGAGCAAGTTCAGCTGGTCTGTGACCAATCTAAGCTTCAGAAGCAAGAGACTCAACCGTCTGTTTTTACAGATGAAATGCCTGATTACGAGCATACTATGGTGGTAGATTATCATGATTTTCCAGATGAGGTGCAACCAGATTTAAGACCTGTGGCAAAGCCTGCTAACATGAAAGCGTTAATGTCTAAGATGATCACCTTGATCCTTAATTATCCAAGTCTTGCAGACTCAACGGTAGAGGTTAGGGTACGTTCGATTGCTAATTCTCAAGTATTGCTAGAATTGGTAAGATCAGCGCAAATTGATGAAAATATTGAACAATCAGAGCTTATAAAGCCTTTTGAAAACAAGTTAGGCGTATTTAACCGACTTAAACAACTTTGTGTGCTGGAGCCACATTTGAGTGAGTTGCAAGCAAAAGAAGAGTTTTTATCTATTTTGAATAGCATTGAGAAACAGCAAAATGGTGAACAAATTAAAGCTGATATTCATCATGCTCATACCTTGGAAGAGCAGCAAAAAATTATGCAAGGTATTTTAAAAAACAAGCGTAAAACTTAACTACTTCGAGCTAAGTTTAATAGCGGTGTCGTTGGTCAAAATATGTTTCATGGTGTCACTAAACACCATGGCGGCAGAATTTGACCCCTCGCAACTATTTTTTAAATCTGGTCGTTTGTAGACGTAGCATTTTTTTGGATGATCTAGTCTAACTGCCATAATATATTTAGGCTGCTCAACAGGAACAAATCCCGTGAAAAAAGTACGTTTGGCGCCTGTTTTATGATATTTTCCATTAACCACCATTTCTGCCGTACCTGTTTTTCCAGCTACGTCGTAGCCTTTAATTCTGGCGCGATAGCCCGAACCTTTCCAAGAAGCGACCGCATCTAATAAATGAGCAATTTTATTGGTTGCTTGTGGGCTAAATACTTGGGTATTTTCTTCGTAGCTAGCAACATTTTTAATCAACTTTAAGGGCGGTACAGCACCTTCATTGGCGAATACTAGATAAGCTCTAGCTAATTGTGCAAGATTGGTTTCCATTGGGCCATGACCAAAAGATAAGGTGCGTTTATCAGCCAGCCCCCAAGAGCTGTAATGCTTCAATGATCCAGAATTTTCAACACTGGGTATCAGACCTAAAGGCTGGCTAAATCCAAGTTTACTCCAAGTGTTATACATGTCTTCTTTGCTAAGTCGTTCAGAAACATTTACTGTGCCAAGGTTGTGGGATTTTTGAAGAATTTTTTTAACCGTAATCGCATCCCCATATTTTCTCACTTCCTGGTTACTTTTTAAGTGGCCAATAGATTTACTAACATCAATTAATTCATCATCTTGTGCGGTAATTTTTCCTTGATCGAGTGCAAGCAACATAGTGAATGGCTTCATGGTGGAGCCAGGCTCAACCTTGTCTGATAAGACTCGATTGCGATAATGACTTGGATTGTAAAAGCTGTTATTATTTGGATCATCTGCTGGGTAATTAACCATGGCCAACACTTCCCCGTTTGGTGATAATATAATGGCTGATCCAGAGTCTGCTTCATGTTTTAAAACGGATTTTTTGATAGCTGCATACGCATGATATTGAATATCAGTATCAATAGTCAATTCAATATTCTCTCCGTGATGTAGTTCGTTTTCAATTTCAGGATTAAAGTAGGCTTTATTTTGGTTGTCTATAAAGTTTAGATGCGCTTTTCCGTTGACGCCGGCAAGTACATGTTCGAACTCATTTTCAATGCCAGAGCCACCCTTGTTTTCTGAGTTGACACGGCCTAATAGTGGCGCTATAGAAGCAGACTTGGGGTAATAACGCTGTGTGTCTTGACGCAGCACTAAAGCTTGGCCAATTCTTTCTTGTCGACATTTATTGACAGTTATTTTTTCGCCAATAATAGTTTGTAATTTAACGGCATTTAATACCCGATCCACCAAACTTAATGGTTGAGCAGTCTCTTTGTTCCGACAAACCTTAATGTGCTGTGTTTTTAACTGCTTAAGCCTTTCTAGTATTGGATCTGTCAAGGTTAGGTTTTTTTTAATGGGTAGGTAGCGTGAGCCTATTTTTCGTTTTTTAGCAAGTAGGCTGCCAAGTATTGCTTTATCCATGGCTAATGCTTCAGCTAGTTTTGGTACAAATGCCGGATGAATATTGCTCGGATCAAGTATGACACGCTTGAGTAGTCTAGAGCTGGCCAGAATGTTTCCGTGTCGATCCAGTATATCACCTCGTCTAGCTAGCTTTGTTTGCACCGAATTTGCTTGTTTGTGCGCTCTGTCTTGAACACTTTGGGTTTGATTTTTTGTGTTTGAAATGCTAATGCTGTGATATGAGAATAATCCAAATACTGCTAAAAAGATGAATTTAACAAACCCTTGGCGCTGCCAATAACCTTGAACTTTAGTAAGCTTGGGTAGCGGCATTTTGCTTAAAAATTTGTTAAAAATAGCTGTCTTCATAGTGCAATATTGCCATTAAACCATTTGCCCTTGTCTTTCTCTTCCACTTCTTTCATGTTGAGGATAATGAGCGCACTTTCTCTAATTTCTGTACCACTAACAACTTGAGAATGCTCACTAAGCAATTGTTTATTAAGTGCAACAATTTGATGATTGTCTAGTGTTGCACGCTTTAGTTGCTTATAAAGTGTGTAGGTTTGATGATGCCACGAAATACTTAAAATACTCAATCCAACAATGCTAATCAGCAGCACTATATTAAATTGTGTATTGTTAACGGCAAGTTTCATGATGAATTTTTACTGGCGACACGCAATATTGCACTACGAGAGCGTTTGTTGTGTTTAATTTCTTCTTTGCTGGCAGACTGTTTTCCCAAGTCTTTAAAGGGCATTTTTTCTAGTGCTTGATTGGCAATTGGCAAGCCTTTGGGCAAGGGTTTTTGTCGTGAATTTTTTTGAATAAAACGTTTTACAATTCGATCTTCAATTGAGTGAAAGCTAATGATAGACAGTCGACCATCAGGCGCCAACAGATTTTTTGATTGCTCTAACGTGTCGCTTAACTGCTTTAACTCTTGGTTAATAAATATTCTAATTGCTTGAAAGGTCCGAGTTGCCGGATGTTTCTTTTTTTGTCCTCTGACTACGTCGCTGACTAAATTGGCTAATTGCAGGGTTGTTTCTAGTGATTGCTCCAATTGGAACTTTTTTATTCGAGTGGCAATATGGCGTGATTTTTTTTCGTCACCAAATTGATAAATAACATTGGCAATTTCCTCTTCATTGGCCTTTTGTAGCCATTGTGCCGCACTCAATCCTGACGTTTGATCCATGCGCATGTCTAGTGGGCCATCTGCATTAAAGCTAAAGCCTCGGTCTGCATTGTCTAGTTGTGGCGATGAAACGCCTAGATCCATTAAGATGCCATTGATTTTGCCGCTCAAACCCATTTCATTGATAACGTTGTGCATTTGCGCAAAAGGGCTATGTATTAACGTTAGCCTTGGGTCGTTAAATTTTTCCTTGGCATATTGGATGGCGCTTAGGTCTTGATCAAAAGCGATTAGTCGAGCTTTATCACCCAGTTGATCTAAAATTCCTTGAGAATGGCCACCACGCCCAAAAGTGGCATCGATGTAAATACCATTCGGTATTAAATTAAGTGCATCGATTGACTCTTCAAACATCACAGATTGGTGATGATTAGACGTCATAACGAAAGTTGGGCGACCTCAGCAGGGATTTCAGCTTGCTTGCTTAATGTATCCAAACTATTTAGCTGTTTATTCCAGGCATCTTCATCCCAGAGTTCAAAGTTGTTTCCTTGGCCGCTCATGATGATTTTTTTACCAATTTTAGCGTAATCCCTTAATGCGCCAGGAATTAGAATACGCGCTGCTTTATCTAACTCACAATCAGTAGCATGGCCAATTAGTTTACGTTTTAAACGTTTGGTGTGTATGTTTAAAGAGGGCAGTGCACTTACTTTTTCCTCTAGTGCTTGCCAATCTTTTAATGGGTATAACAACAAGCAATTGTCATCGGGGTGAATGCTGAGCACCATTTGTCCTGCACAAACTTTATCAATTTGCGTTTGGTGGCGCGTTGGGACTTTTACTCGTCCTTTTGCATCAACACTTAGATTGTGTACCCCTCTGAACATCTGTTTGCCAAATTAAGCAATGGTTGCAAAACCAAGTGAAAGAATAACTGCAGCTGATGTGTAGATAAAAGTTTGTAGTAAGGCGTCCATATTTCTCTCCCTTAAAGTTGATTGGTTTTCATTTTTTATAACTCTCCTCAAGTAGTTATAAATAAACATTTTATACCACTTTGTACCACTTTCAACCACTTTTATAAAAAATAACCGAAATAGTAATTTCGAAAAATTAGGAAATAATCAAAATACAGTGAAAGTCTTTTATAGAAAGGGTTTAAAGAGTCTTGTTTTAATGAAAAATAAGCATTTATTAGCTCAATATGGCTAGTTTTTAGAGAAAAATATTAATTTTTAACGGAAAAAACCTGAAGATTTTATTGAAAAAAATAAATTTAGGAAATATTGAAAATATCAATTATCCGCTGATAATTTCAGGTCCCATGAGTAGGGTCGGTAGAAAAGTTGATAGTGTTGGAATAAAGGTAACCATTATTAAAAATACCAGCATTAATAACAGCCATGGCAAGGTAGATTTAATTACTTCAAGTAAAGGCAATCCAGTGATACTTGAGGTAACGAACAGATTAAGCCCCACAGGCGGAGTGAGCATGCCAATCTCCATATTGACCACCATCATAATGCCTAAATGAATCGGATCGATGCCCATCTCCATGGCGATAGGAAATAAAATTGGTGCCATGATAAGCAGCACGGCAGAGGGCTCCATAAAATTGCCAGCAATCAATAGTACCAAATTAACAATTAATAAAAACCCCCAAACAGGTAAGCCAAAAGCAATAATGGTTTCGGCGATTTCATGTGGAATGCGTTCGTTAGTCAACACAAAGGCAAACAACATGGCATTGGCAATGATAAACATCAGCATAATTGATGTTTTTGCTGATTCCTTGATAACTAATGCAATTTCATTAATCTTGATATCTTTATAAACAAAAACGCCCAAAATAAAAGCATACACAGCTGCCACAGCCGCTGCTTCTGTTGGGGTGAAAATGCCACCGTAAATACCACCCATAATAATGACAACTAAAAATAATCCGCCAGAAGCTCGAGCAGATACTTTGAATAGATGGGCAAAACCCTTGAATGAAACACTTGGGTAATTCTTTGCGCGAGCTGTAAAGTAAATGGCGATCATCATCATTGAGCCAATAATAAGGCCAGGTATAACGCCAGCTAAAAACATTCTACCAACTGAGACTTCGGTCGCTGCCGCATAGACCACCATAACAATTGATGGCGGAATGAGAATGCCCATGGTGCCAGCCGAACTAATCACACCCGCGGCATAAGTTTTTGGATAGCCTTCTTTCACCATGCCTGCGATTACAATTGATCCGATGGCAATAACGGTAGCTGGAGAGGAGCCAGAAATAGCTGCAAACATCATACAAGCCAGCACTGATGCCATTGGCAAGCCGCCTTTAACCCAGCCAATTGTGGCGATGGCAAAATCAACCAAGCGTTGAGCGGAACCACCTTTGGATAAAAAAGCTGAAGCTAGGATAAAAAAGGGAATGGCCATTAATGTGTAGTGTTCCATTGATCCAAACAGGTGTCCAGCTAAAGAGGCTAGTGATTCAGTACCAAATAATAAAATGACTGTCACACTGGATAACCCCAATGAAAAGGCGACTGGAACACCAATGGCCATAAGCCCAAATAACATAAAGAATAAAGTGAAAATAACCATAATCAATAGACCTTATTCTTGATAGTCATTGCCATGCGATTCAAAGTGCATTGTGGTTGTTTGATTATTAAGAACTTTGATCATAACTTCGGTTAGGCGATAAAACATCAATAAAAAACCAAGTGGCAGAACAATCTTGGCTTGCCATTCTAGCATTGGCAAATCTTCCATTTCTATCTCGATTTCTTTTAATAAAGAGACGTATTCGTAGCTGCCAATAAACATCACAACAACAAAAATCATGCAACTAACAATAGCTACAAGGGTGATGATTTTTCGATATTGTTCACTAAACAAATTGACAACACTGTCAACTGCAATGTGTGATCCTATTTTAATAATATAGGATGCGCCCAGTAAAACCAGCCAAGCAAATAGATAGGTGGTTACTTCCAGTGCCCAAACAGCGCCGGAGTTAAATACATACCTAGCAACCACTTGGGAAAAGGTAAGTAATGTCATGCAGGAGAGTAATAAAATGATTAGCCATTCCTCAACATGATTTAAGAATTTGGGAAATTGATTAAATTTCATGGTATTGATTTCAACCTGCCGCCAATAGATATTGGCGGCAGTGAATTATTAGTTTTGAGCGTTACATTGTTGAACAGCGGCAATATTGTCTTTGCCCACTTGATCTTCAAATTGAGCCCAAACTGGTTTCATGGCATTAACCCATTGCTGTTTTTGCGCATCGGTCAAAGTATGAATATTGGTTTTTCCAGAATCGGCAACTGTATTCATGTCTTTCACAGCAGCATCTAATGCAAAACCAACTACTTGTTCGGTTACTTCTTTAATGATTTGATCTAATTGTAAGCGAATGTCAGCAGGCAGATTGTTCCAAAAGCGTTTATTGGTTACTAGCGCATACTCTAAGACACCATGATTAGAGATGGTTGTGTCTTTTTGCACTTCGAAGAATTTTTTTGAACGAATATTTGACCAAGTGTTTTCTTGACCGTCAATAACGCCAGTAGCTAATGCATTGTAAACCTCAGAAAAAGCCATTTTTTGCGGATTGGCATCAACTGCTTCAAATTGTGCTTTAAGTACATTCGAGCTCATGATTCTAAATTTAAGTCCAGCAGCATCGGTTGGTACAATTAATGGCTTGTTAGCAGAGATTTGCTTCATGCCATTTAGCCAGTATCCTAGACCTTTAATGCCTTTTCTTTCTGCAGCGCCCAATAAAGCTTGACCTTTTGGTGAATCGGTAAAACAGTTAAGTGCTTGTGGATTTTTGAATAAAAATGGCAAATCAAATAATGCCCATTTTTTAGTGTACTTACTAAATTTAGATAATGATGGCGCGGCCATCTGTACATCGCCTAAAAGCAATGCTTTTAAGACGGCTTTGTCACCGTAAAGCTGTGAACTTGGATAAACTTCAACACGAACTTTTCCGCCCAGTCGTTCGTCAACTAATTTTTTAAACAACATGGCACCTTTGCCTTTAGGTGTGGCTTCAGTAGTTACGTGTGAAAACTTAATGACAATTTCTTTGGCGTAGGCTACGGGTGATGCAATCAAACCGGCGGTAATAACAGCTGATGCGATTAATTTAATATTTTTTTTCATGTTTTTCTCCTCGAAGATTCTTTTAATAAACAGGGGTATTACAAGCTTTCAGGCTTGGAATGAATATGAGTATAGTATAAAAAAAAAATCAAGGTTAGGCGGATTTTCGCCGATTAACTAATTCTGTAAAAATTCAGACCTACTAATGTCATACTTTAATAGCTTTTCATTTAGTGTGCGTCTAGGGGTTTTAAGCAACTCACATACTTGAGATATATTGCCGGCACACTCAATCATTGCCTGGGTGATTAGCTGGCGTTCAAAGCTCTGCATTAAGGTGCGTAGATCTTTGTCAAATTTATTGGTCATATCTACCATCTCAGTTGACGAGACTTTTAGTAGATGTGAAATTGACGTATCAACTGTGCGATTTAGCAGTACAAATTGCTCTGCAATTTGCTTGAGTTGGTGTTGGTTTCCCGGCCACTCAAAAGATGACAGAGTGATAATATCTTGTTCTGACAAGTTCGGAATAGGTGTTTGATAATGTCCAGCTGATTGGGTCATGTATAAATTGAATAACTCAAAGATGTCCTCTTTATGCGCCCTAAGTGCTGGAACTTGCAGTATCTTGCCATTAAGTAAAGCGCATAATTTGCTTAAGTTGGTGTGTGCTTTTTCTTTAGCTGGCTTTTCACTTACTGAATAAATAAACCTGGGCAGAGTGTGGTTTGATTGGTGGATTTTTACGCTAACTTTATTTGTTAGCAATTCTAATAATTTGGCTCGACTTTCTAATGGCAACTTATCTAAATTTTCTAAAAATATTGTACCTTCCTCCGCCCTAGAGAATGCGTTGTCATCCTCAAGAAAGGTTTTTTCAAAAAAGCGTTCCGAAACAATTTTACAGTTGATACGAATAAAAGGCTTGGCACCCCTTTGGCTGTGTTGGTGAAGGGTTTTTGCTACCAATGGTTTGCCCACCCCTCTTTCTCCAGTGAGTAATATATTGTCCGCGGTTTTGGCGTAACTATATAGTTGTGTATAGAATGTTTGTATTGTTGCGCTACTACCTAAAGGATGTGTTTTTGAATCTTCTGGAGCGGAGTCTAGGCGATATTTATCAATTGCTTGACTAACCATTTGTTGTAAATTTTGCGGGCTAAAAGGTTTAGCGATGAAATTGTAGGCACCGTGCTTGATAGCCTCTACTGCGGTAGAAATGTTGCCATGCGCTGTTATCATGATAAGTGGTGGGCTTTTTTCTCTAGACTGTAATTCTTTAAGTACGGCCATGCCATCCATTTGTGGCATTTTTAAATCGCAAATAATGGCTTCCACAGGGTGGCTGTTGAGTTCTGAAAGCATGGTTTTGCCGCCACTATAAGCTTTAACTGTATAGTTAGCTCGATAAAAATAATCTGACAAAGAGTCTCTCATTGCCTGGTCATCATCAACAATAAAAATGAGCGCTTGAGTGTCAGAATTCATAAGGCAAGTGGCAGAGTGATGATAAAGGTTGAGCCAAGGTCGGTGTTATTGTGAGCAGTGAGCGTTCCATTTAGTTTGTGAATAATATTGTGCGAAATGGTTAGACCTAGGCCTAATCCAACCCCAGAAGGCTTGGTGGTATAAAACGGATCGAATAATATTTGCAATGTTTCTTCGGCAATACCCACACCCGTGTCAATCACCTCAATTGCCAGTTCGTTATTATCCTGTACATACATCTTGATAGTAATTTGCTTGGTGTCTGAAAATTCAACCGCTGCTCTGGCGTTATTAATCAGGTTGATTAGTACTTGTTCTAAGCGAATCTGATCACCTTTGACCAAATAAGGTTGATCTATAAATTCTAGTGATAATGTAATGTTGTCCTGCTTAAGTGCAGGAGAGATGATCATTAATGCACCTTTAAGCGCATCGCGCACATCAATTTTTGCAGTTTCGTCTTCACCATCATGGGAGAAGAGTTGTAGCTGTTGTGAAATCTTACTCATACGCTCTACCAAAGTATCTAGTTTAGGCAGTACACTGCGCTCACTTTCTATAGGGGTGCCGACTTGTGAGGGTAGCTGAGCGCTGGCGATATAAGTTTTCATTGCTGATAGTGGCTGCCCTAATTCATGAATAATTGAAGCTGATAGTTGCCCCATGGCTGCCAGTTTACTGGCGCGTTCAATATTTTTCTGTGCCACACGTAATTCTTTTTCCACTTGGTGTCGGTGTTCAATTTCAGTTTTTAGTAAATCGTTTAACTCCCTAAGTTTGGCAGACTCTTTTAAAGAGGTTTTTAATTTGGTACTGGATTTGAATAACCAAAGTAGCAAGATTGCGGCGAGCATGGCTAACAATATCAGGCTAATTTTGCTCCAGGTTGCGATGCTTAGCTGAGTAATATTTTTGACGGGCGTTAAGTAGTGCATAACCCAATTGGTACCTTGAATATCTGCAGTTTGATGAATATAGTTGGTATCGTCAATATTCAATTGATCTTTTTTAGTTGCAGGGTCGGCCGCTAAAGACTCTAGATTTTTATTGGCGAATTGCCTTTGTGCCTGAATATTTTCAAGTTGCGATGCTTTAAGAGAGTGCAGTGTGCGATATTTCCAAGGTTTTTGAGAACTAAGAATTACTACACCATCACGATTGGTTACAAAAATATTTTCTCCTGCCTCCATCCAAATGCTTTCTAGAATGCTTAGGTTAACCTTCGCTACGGTAACAGCGATGGTCTTGTCCTGCTCTTTGGCGCCAGTAGAAATGTAGAATCCCGGCTTTTTAGAGGTAGTGCCAATGCCAAAAAATTGACCATTTTTCCCTAGTATCGCCTCTTTAAAGTAAGGTCTAAAGGCAAAGTTTTTGTTAACAAAGCTACTTGGACTGCGCCAGTTGCTGGCAGCAAGCGTTTTACCGGCGGTATCCATAATATAAACTTCATTGGCGCCCGAAGCTTGTTTGATATCTTCTAATGCCAGATTGGCTTGTTCGGATTGTTGGAGAGACCAATTGATTAGTTGTTTATCTCTGGCAATTACAAATGGCAGGAAGTTGAAACGTGTTAATTCATTGTATAAGGAGTTCTGATATAAACCGATGCGCTCAACAGCTTTGGTTTTTAAGCTGTTGGTGTGCATATCGATAATGTCGTGATAACTCCAAACGCCAACAGACAAAATAGTGGCGAGACTAAGACCAATAATAATTTTGTTTGACTTGAAAACCATATGCCAATGTCCTATGGAGTTTGATAAGCGAAAATTCGCCTAACGTTCAATTTTTATTATATCTATAATCAATTTCTAAGTTTATTTTTTAATAGTATTAAAATGTACGGTTTAAGCCGGCGTTAATCGCAGGTGTTTCTTTAATATGGTAGTTTTTTGAATAGACGAATAATTAAATGTTGGTGTAGAATGTTGTCAAGTCAATTTAATACTAATCTTACTGAGGGACTATGAAATATCACTTAATCCACAAGGATTCAATTTCCACTGTGCTTGAAAAAGCCAGGCAATATCGATCATTGCGAGAGCCTGATTTGGCTATTAGTATTTGCATTGATGTATTTGCTGTTGATCCTAAAAATCAAGAAGCCTTGGTTATCTATATTTTGGCGTTAACAGATCAGTATTCTCATCAGCACGTTAAGGTGCAGCCTAAAAAAATTATTGAAACCATTGCAAGGCTAACGTCAGAATTCCACCAAATTTATTACACAGGTATTTTTCTTGAGCGTAAGGCTAGAGCGCTACTTAGAAATTCTATGTCTCAGTCTTTTGCCTATGAAGGCTTAATGGAGGCTATTGTTAAGTATGAGGCGGCCGAAAAAATGGCACCATCACACTGTTCTGATCCGATATTGCGTTATAACAGTTGTTTACGCACTATTGAAAAAGAGCATCTAAAGCCTCGAGAGGAGTTTGATGAGCTTTATTAGTACAACTGCTCGTAAAAAAATGCTAACCATAGCAGGACTGATTTGGTTTGGCTATATTATTGTGCATATGCTGAGTTTATTAAATTTCCATTTTGGCGCAACAGCATTTAACGGTTTTTATGATTGGTTTAATAATTCACTCGTCTATTGGTTGGTGCTGTTGGCATTGGTTGTGGCGTTGTCATTCCATGTTTTTATCGCAGTATTAAGACAATTAAATAACAATACCGCCTTAGGTATTAGCAAGTACTGTCGCCATTATCCAAAAGCTATTCCTAGATTTGTTGCCTGGTCTGGCGCTTCAATGTTGTTGGCATTTATTATCTTTCATTTTGTACAAATGCAATTATTAGAAGGGTTTGATCGGTACCAACAAATGCTGGATATTTTTTCCCAGCCAAGTATGCTTATTGTTTATGCTTTAGGCCTAATGGTGTTAGGCGCGCATTTGCATCATGCATTAAGTAATGTGCTGCAAACTTTAGGTGTATCAAACAAAACATACCACTTATTGGTTGCTCTTATTATTCTACTAATTGTAGTAGGGTTTATTTCTATTCCTGTGAGTATTATGTATGCTTGAATCTTTTGAACCGATTGGCCCATTAGAAAATAAATGGAAAAAGCATTTATTTGATCTGGCTTTGGTTGCGCCACAAAATCGAAATAAACACAAAATTATTGTTGTTGGCACCGGATTGGCGGGCGCATCCCTTTGTGCAACATTGGGTGAGGCTGGGTATAAAGTAAGTTCATTTTGTTTTCAAGATTCCCCTCGTCGTGCACACTCAATTGCAGCGCAAGGCGGTATTAATGCGACAAAAAACTATCAAAATGATGGTGATAGTGTTTGGCGCTTGTTTTACGACACAATTAAAGGTGGCGATTTTAGAGCGAGAGAATCTAATGTTTATCGTTTGGCTGAGCTGAGCAACAATATTATTGATCAGGCGGTAGCGCAAGGTGTACCATTTGCACGTGAATATAGTGGCTATTTAGCCAATCGATCATTTGGCGGAACTCAGGTATCTCGTACATTTTATGCACGCGGCCAAACTGGCCAACAATTGCTTTTGGGTGCTTATAGTGCTATGAGCCGACAAGTGCAAAGTGGACAAGTTAAGCACCACTCAAGAAGTGAAATGTTAGAGGTTGTTACAATTAATGGAAAAGTGCGCGGCATCATTGTGCGTAATTTGATAACAGGCGAGTTGTCAACACATTTAGCAGATTGTGTGGTGTTGTGTACGGGCGGTTATTCTAATGCTTATTACTTATCTACCAATGCTAAAGGTTGCAATACATCAGCTACTTGGAGGGCTTTTAAGCAAGGGGCATTTTTTGCCAATCCAGGTTTTACTCAAATTCATCCAACCTGCATTCCACCAACGGGAGAGAATCAGTCAAAACTAACTTTAATGAGTGAATCTCTGCGTAATGATGGACGCATTTGGGCGCCGAAAAACAAACAAGATTGCGAAAAAAAGCCTGAAGATATTAAAGAAGAGGATAGGGATTATTTCCTTGAGAGAATGTACCCGGCTTTTGCTAATTTAGTGCCGCGTGATGTTGCGTCACGCGCAGTGAAGCATATTTGCGATGAAGGTCATGGTGTTGGTAGCAAAATCCATGGCAAGCGTTTGGGCGTGTATCTTGATTTTTCTGACATTATTAGAAAAATTGGATTAGCTGCTGTTGAGGAAAAATACGGCAATTTGTTTGAGATGTATGAACGCATCACTGACGAGGATCCTTATGCCACACCGATGAAAATATACCCAGCACCGCATTATTCAATGGGCGGACTCTGGGTTGATTACAACTTAATGACAACACTCGATGGTTTGTTTGCAGCGGGCGAGGCTAATTTTTCAGATCATGGTGCTAATCGTTTAGGTGCGTCAGCACTGATGCAAGGCTTGGCAGATGGTTACTTTATTTTGCCACAAACTATTGCCAACTATCTAGCCAGAAATACATTTGATGAAGTTGATGCAAATCATCAACAAGTTAAACAAGCGTTAAGCGCAGTTAAGAATCGAATTGAGCAACTAATGAATGCGCCAGATGCACAACATTCGCCTGAGTATTTTCATCAAAAACTTGGGAAAATTCTTTGGGAAGCTTGCGGCATGTCTAGAGAAGCTTCAAAACTTAAACAGGCTATTAAAGATATTGATCAATTAAAAGATCAGTTTTGGCAGCAGATTAAAGTAACTGGTATTGATAAAGATCTTAATCAAACATTAGAGCGCGCAGGCAGGGTGGCTGATTTTATTGAACTTGGTGTGTTGATGTGTAAAGATGCACTTAAACGAGAAGAGTCTTGCGGTGCGCATGCCAGAACTGAACACTTATCTATTGGTGGCGAGGCAAAACGTGATGATGAAAACTTCTCTTTTGTGGCGGCGTGGGAGTATTTGCAAGACGGAATTAAGCTACATGAAGAGCACTTAAACTTTGAATTTATTAAGCCAACAGTTAGGAATTACAAATGAATTTTACCTTGCATATTTGGCGACAAAAAAATCTAAATGCAGTCGGCAGTTTTGTTACCTACAATGTTAATGATGTTGATGACAACACCTCATTTCTGGAGATGCTTGATCAGCTTAATGAAGCCTTAATTGCGCGTGGGGAAGATTGTATTGTATTTGATTATGATTGCCGAGAGGGGATTTGCGGCGCTTGCTCGCTGGTGATCAATGGCTATCCGCATGGTGAAAAAATAGCCACAACTACTTGTCAGTTATATATGCGTGAATATAAAAATACAACTGAACTTTGGGTTGAGCCTTGGCGTGCCAATAGTTTTCCGGTGCTTAAAGATTTAACCGTTGATCGAAGCTCCTTTGATCGCATCATTCAAGCGGGCGGCTATGTGTCTGTGCATACAGGCTCAGCACCTGAAGCAAACAATACTTTGGTAGAAAAACACGCCTCTGATGAGGCGTTTAATGCAGCTGCATGCATTGGCTGTGGTGCGTGCGTGGCTGTGTGCCCTAATGCTAGTGCAACATTGTTTGTTGCTGCAAAAATTTCACATTTAGATTTGTTGCCACAAGGCAGAATCGAAACAACTGAACGTGCCCACAATATGGCACAACAAATGGAAACTGAAGGTTTTGGTAGTTGTTCAAATCACCGTCATTGTGAGCGAGTTTGCCCTAAAGGAATATCGTTACAAAATATTACAAGAATGAATAGTATTCTTGGATAATAACTTAAATACATAAAAAAATTAAAAAAATATGAGCTCAAATTTACGTCAAGCTGCCCTAGATTATCATCAAGGTGATCGACCTGGAAAATTAATTGTTTCATCACATAAATCACTAGAAACAAAAGAAGATCTTTCATTAGCGTACACACCCGGTGTGGCTGAGCCGGTGCGAGCAATTGCTGAAAATCCAGAACTGGTTAATAATTACACGATTAAAAATAATTTGGTAGCTGTTATCTCTGATGGTTCTGCGGTATTGGGCTTGGGCAATGTAGGTCCGTTAGCGTCAAAACCAGTCATGGAAGGTAAAGCGGTATTGTTTAAGCAATTTGCTGATGTAGATGTGTTTGATATTGAAGTGGACACCCAAGATGTTGATGAATTTGTGCAGACGGTTAAAAATATTGCCCCAACATTCGGCGGCATTAATCTAGAAGATATTTCTGCACCACGCTGTTTTGAAATTGAGCAACGACTTATTAAAGAATTAGACATTCCAGTTTTTCATGACGATCAGCATGGTACGGCCATTATTATTGCAGCAGGGCTTTTAAACGCATTGGAAATTCAAGGAAAAAATCCTGAAGATGCCATGCTAACTTGTTTGGGTGCAGGTGCGGCTGGTATTGCAACACTTGATTTGCTTTGCGAACTTGGCTTTAAAAAATCTAATATTTTATTGGTAGACTCCAAGGGTGTTATTACCAATGAACGCAAAGGATTGAGTAAAGAAAAACTAGACTATGCAGCAACAACCAATAAACAAACATTAGCAGATGCAATGGATAATTGTGATGTGTTCGTGGGTGTTGCGTCGGCCAACCTAGTCTCTGTAGAGATGGTGAAATCAATGTCGGACAATCCAATTGTATTTGCGCTGTCGAACCCTGATCCAGAAATTTCTCCAGCAGATGCGAATGCGGCGCGCAATGACTTAATTATGGCAACCGGTCGTAGTGATTATCCAAATCAGGTTAATAATGTTTTAGGATTTCCGTTTATTTTTAGAGGTGCGCTTGATGCTAAAGCTAGTGAGATTAACATTGAGATGAAAATTGCGGCAGTTCATGCGTTGAAAGACTTGGCAAAACTTGAGGTTCCAGCAGATGTACTATTGGCATACAATACTGATTCTATCAGCTTTGGCAAGGAATATATCATTCCAAAACCCTTTGACAAAAGATTGATCGATGTTGTACCAAAAGCAGTTTATGAAGCAGCTGTTTCAAGTGGTGTTGCTCGAATTTAAAAAAAACTCATAAAAACATCAAATTATCCCTTGCAAAGGCTAAGTAGCTATGGGATAATTCTGGATTGTTTTGGAGAGATTTACGAGTGGTTAAAGTATGCGGATTGTAAATCCGTCGCCTCTGGCTTCGAAGGTTCGAATCCTTCTCTCTCCACCATAAACAAAAGATTTTGCGGGTATCGTATATTGGTATTACCTTGGCCTTCCAAGCCAATGAGACGAGTTCGATTCTCGTTACCCGCTCCAAGTGCAAGGTAGTGCTCACCTAGCTCAGGGGTAGAGCACTTCCTTGGTAAGGAAGAGGTCGGCGGTTCAAATCCGCTGGTGAGCTCCATAAATTAATAGTTCTAAACGAAGAGGAAAGTAAAATGTCAAAAGAAAAATTTGAAAGAACCAAACCCCATGTAAACGTAGGCACAATTGGCCACGTTGACCATGGTAAGACGACACTAACAGCAGCCATGACTAAAGTAATGGCTGAAGCTAACGGTAGTGAAGCAACTGATTTTGCTGATATTGATAAGGCTCCTGAAGAAAGAGAGCGTGGTATTACTATTTCTACAGCACACGTAGAATACGAATCAGCAACACGTCACTACGCACACGTTGACTGCCCGGGACACGCCGACTACGTTAAGAACATGA
>ERZ1046740.412-NODE-412-length-36446-cov-11.565030_pt1 | contig 36446 bp, 31 predicted proteins | sample MGYA00383093_ERZ1046740 | MGnify/ENA primary metagenome ERZ1046740 (study PRJEB29581, sample SAMEA5548363) | metagenome | biome: marine; feature: coastal; material: water | depth 25 m | study: Short-term variability in the microbial, nano- and picoplankton... | reverse complement strand
GCAGAATGCCCGCAGGATCACGGCTGATAAAAAAAGATTGCTACCTTTACTCAAAGTAAAGGTAGCAATCAAATACGCACCTAGTTGGCACGGGTCACCCCTGAGGAGGGGGGTGTTTACTGGCTCACTTTCTGGAAGAAGTAGCCTCGGTCGTAAGCCTCGCAACTAAAACTTTCGCCGATAATATTTGCCCACGTTGTTTGAGCCTCATCCTGTGTCAAGAAATCCAACGTCTCTGCGACATTGCCAAACAGACCACCCCAGAGAAACTTAAACGCGCCGGGGCTCATCTGATCGTCCCCCGTCCGCGGAAACAGTGCGGTCACATTGTGATCTATTTTTTTCGCATCAAGATATTGGTTCCACTTCTGGAAAGTCGCCGCAACGTCCTGGGGCGTTTTGCCTTCGTTCATGACGCAATCGAACATGTGTCCGAACCCCTGATTGAAATCTTTAGGGCGTTTCTCTTCACGCACCCGGATGGTGTTGAAATGAACCGTGCCAGCGCAATCTAGAACCTGACTATATTCGGTTGCAATCTGCCGACCCTCGGGTGTTGTGTAAAACGCCGAAAGGCCCTTCATCTGCTCATCGAAATTTGGCCAAAAGCCCATCATCAAAAAATCCCATGCGTACTCGTTCGGCCGACGGTAATGCGGCGTAGCCATCCACCAGTCAAATTCTCCTAACGTCTCAAACCATCGGTTCGCTTGCAGAAAAAAGGCATTTAAATCGTCAGCTGACCTTCCCTCACGCACTTTGCAAACCTGCATTTCTGCCGGACTTACCTCAAAATCTGCGATGGCCATCGGGCTGATTAACAAAAAACCTATCGTGATTATATTTCTTAACAATTGCATATCGTTTCCCGCTATTTACTCAAGGGTGCATTTTGAATGCTTAAAACGAGCGCACCAAGCATAGTTCGATTTTGGTTACGACTTTGTTGGTTGCGATCTGCAATGCTCGGCCCGTTTTGCATCGCAAAGTGGAACCTGCCCATCACTAGCGCGACAGCCAACTCTTCACAGTGGACCTATAAACTGCTGTTTATTAGCACTTTTTCAAATTTCAAAAACCATTTCTGGGGTTGGCATGTTGATTGCTATTTTAAGAAGGGGACATCAGGAGCAGCGAAATGAAAATATTTGGCCGACAGGAGAAAAATCGAAAGAAAGTATTAGCCGTTGCTTCGGGAGGGGGGCATTGGATACAACTTCTACGATTACAACAGGCTTTTAGCGCTTGCGATTGCACATACGTTTCAGTCAATAAAGAATACGCTAGCGCCGTTTCTCCGTCGGCATTTTTTTACGTTCCAGATGCCAACCGAGAAGCTAAAGTTAAATTGGCAATCGCTGCACTTAAAATTCTGTTTGTTGTGCTCTGGCTTAGGCCTAACATTGTCATTTCAACGGGCGCCGCGCATGGTTATCTGGCGATTCGCTTCGCAAAAATCGTAGGCGCAAAAACGATGTTCATCGACTCTATCGCCAATGCGGAACAACTTTCTCTATCCGGTGAACTTGCGGTGTCACATGCCGACGTGATGCTGACACAATGGCCCGAGCTCTCAGACGGCAGCGCGATTCAATACTACGGATCAGTTCTCTAACTGAAATACGTCAATTACAGCAAAGCATTATCTTGAGTTTCGTTATTGCGGGCGCGAGATTGCCCATCTATCGTCTTGTAGCAAACGTCGTCAATCTATGTCTTCAATCTATGTCTTCAATCTATGTCTTCAACATTCGGCCGGGCGCGTTTAATCTTCGCCTGCTTTTAGACTATTTATTCGGGAAGCCACGATTTCACGCGCACTTACCCTCATGCTATTTTTTTAAACTCTGAAATTATCTCGTACACCTGTCCGACGAAGCTAGCGATGTCGATAGGCTTGGTTAAGTAAAAATCACAACCGGCTGCGAGACACTTTGACTTATCTTCCTTTATTGCTTGTGCTGTCAGCGCCAAAATAGGGCTATTGATGGCTCGTGCTTTGAGTTGACTGGCGGCCTTATAACCATCCATGACAGGCATTTGCATATCCATGATGATCAGGTCAAACGACTTCCCTTTTTCCTTGAGCGCTTGACATCGCTGCAAGCCAACCAGGCCATTACTAGCATGTTCGACGACTGCGCCTTTTTTCTCTAACACCATCACGATAATCTGCGCGATGCTATCACTGTCTTCGCAAACAAGAATCCGATGACTCTCAAGATCAATGTCGGAATCTGATAATTTCACTCCGCTAGGATCGGCCATGGGTTGCCTCCCATCTTCAATGGGTCGCCAACGTGCGTCCGACGGCACCGCAGCATTAAGCCTGACAGTAAATATTGACCCCTCCCCTAAGGTCGATTTTACTTCTATCTCACCACCCATTAGTTCAGCAAAACTCTTCACCAGCGAAAGCCCTAATCCAGTTCCCTCGATATGCGTCATATTAGCGGTGTCATGCACCCGAGAAAACGGCTCAAAAGCCATCTGCGATTGCGCGTTGGTCATACCGACGCCCGTATCCGCGACTTTAATCGTTAACTCACAAAGCTTTGCTTTTTGTTCAGCGCAAATGATCACCGACACCGAACCGATCGACGTGTATTTGATCGCATTCGAAATGAGATTCGTCAGTATCTGCTTTAGCTTTACTGAATCTGTTTCAATCGTTGAAGGGACCTTTCCTTCGCTGCGAAGCGTCAAGCAGAGGCCCTTCAACTCTGCCTTTGGCCTGAATAACTCCACATTACTTTCTAGTAATTCGACGAGTTCAACGGCACGGTTTTGTAGCGTCACTTTGCCCGCTTCGACCGCCGCCACGTCCAGAACATTACCAATCAACTCCTGCAGATGGCGCGCACTTTCAACCAACTGCTTTCGCCATCGTCCAGCTTGTACTTCCTCTACTCTGCCATCAGCGAGCAAATCTGCATAACCCATAATTGTCGTCATCGGAGTACGAATCTCATGACTCATATTGGCAAGAAAAACACTTTTCGCTTCAGAGGCAAGTTCCGCTTTGTTCCGCGCCAACCTCAGGTCTCTCGCCTGTGATTCCAGCTTTGCCTGCGCATTGTTCAACGTAAGGACAGTGCCCTCAAGGCGGTCCATCATAATCGCTGTTTCTATACGCGTAGAGGCCAGAGATGCGATCGTCGTGAAAAGCTTGATATCTTCCTCTGAAAAAAAATTCGCGTCCGGATGTTCTGAATCAAGTACGCCTATCGTTCGACCATCATGTTCTATGGGCACAGCTAGCTCAGAGAGACGAAAGTCATCGTCAGCAATGTAGCGTGGGTCATTTCGGGTGTCCGAGACGAGCTGAACTTCACCCGTTTGGGCGACATGCCCAACCACACCTTCGCCAACAGGAATTTCAATCGGGTTAAAAATGTGCCTCAGTTCGGGGTTTTTGGGACCATGCGCGGCTATCTGCTGTAGAGATTTTCCATCTTCTTTTAACAAGTAGACGACACAGTCGAAAAACCCGAGCTGGGCAATCGCTGTTTTTGCGATATTCCAACAGATACTCTCGAGACTCGACAATGGGGCCTGGTCAATGGTGAATCTGTGCAATATTTCAAGATAACGGTGACGCTCTATCTCATTATTTTCGTTTCCCGACATTTTATATCTTTTCAAACACCTAATTTATTCATATTCGACGATATTGGTATTAACCATGGACATCGTCTTGTCCTCGGCTGGTTTTATTCGCGCCAGTCAGTGATCAGCAGCCAAACAAAACCATTGCTAATTGAAGCCGATTTTTTCAACCGCGCATATGACTTTTTTGTAAATACCAGATGATCAGCGAAGCATGCTGCACCACTAAAGCTCACATCACAGCTAGTCTTACCCATACCTCCCCTCTGTTTGTTCGTTTTTTACGCGGGTTTTATTCTGCAATACGAGGCTTTCCTGACTTTTGCATTGCTGAGTTTGTTTCGCATTTTTCGTTTTTATTCGCGAGGCTATCGAAAGAGAAGATCGCTCGAGGGCGCATACTGGCAAAGTCCGGACTAACAACCATTCCCATGAAGCAAACGCCATGCCAGCTCGCCTCTCACTAACAACGAATTTCTAGTGTGGCTTATTGCTGTTGAAATACTTTTTACTTTGCTTTCAAAGATAAGGTGTGCTGACGAGGCTGGTGGCCAGGTAAAAACAGGATAATCTACAGAATCATTTCACCTGATGACGCGGTGATGAGCTTGCATTGGAAAAGTACGCTATCAAAAGGCGATCTATGCGCGTATCAGTTTGTTTTTGGCTGCGAGTGGCTCGTGACAAATTTAGTTTTCTAGGAATCGCAGCACGATTCCACTCTCCGTTTGGGTCGCAGGCGGACATATCCTCGAAGGTCCACAACAGCTTCTTCCCTGTCTGGGCGACACAATCCTTACGCTGATTTTCAAACGCTATGCAGGAGATTCTGCATTGAACGGTCTATGTCTGCGATGCAGACTAACTGCTCGTCAAAACTATCATCGATTTGTCGCCTCTTCTGATTCGCCATATTGCAAAACGATGTCCAATGCGTCTTTGGATGCGCTATCGATGTCTGTCATATATCTCACTATTTCAGTTGCATCACCTAGGCATGCTGCCGCTTCTATCTTTTTTAATCTCCAACTCAGGTCTTCACAGCCAAAGCTAGCAACGCTGCTACTTAGTGCATGTGCCTCTTTTCTCACTTTTTCGAGGTCTCGCCTTAACCAGGCATTTGAAAGCGATGTGATTCTGCTTTGTGATTCATCAATAAACAGCGACCTGACGTGTAAGTAGTTCTCGTTACCTATCTGTTTAATTAGCTCCTCAACTACATCGGAGTTAAACAGCATTTCGCCTGAAACTATGGCGCCCGCGACATCGAGCGTGCTGGGCTTCAACCAAAAACTCAGCTCCGAAACCATCGCTGCTTGCTCTAACGGTTTCTTCAAGTACCCTTTAAAACCCGCATCAAAATATCGCTTTGCAAAATCATCGCCGACGTTAGCTGTCAACGCCACAACAGGGGGCGGTGACGGTAACAAATTTATTTCCTGCATCGCTGCCACGCCATCCATCACTGGCATCGATATGTCCATAAGTACAAGGTCAAAAGAGACATCTTTAATGGTTTTTACTGCTTCTTCGCCATCACTAGCTGTCCTGACAGATACACCGCGGTTTTCGAGAATCATCCTACCCAGCATGAGATTAACCTGATTGTCGTCAACCAACAGAACACGTCCCGAAAAAGTCGATGGTAACGCATCCATAGCCGATTCTTTTTCAGGAATGCTGTCCAATTTTCCCACTTCAAGCGGAATCTCTACCCGGAAGTTTGTGCCGACTCCTTCCTCAGATTCAAATCTAACCTCACCTGACATAAGCTCCACCAGTCGCATAACGATGTTCAAACCCAGCCCGGTGCTTGTTTCGGAATCACTCTTTGTCTTTCCCCAAAAGGGATTAAACAACTTTGGAAAATCTTTTTTTGCTATCCCAACTCCAGTGTCAGTGATAATAAAGCTGAACAGGTTTTCTTTTTGTTCTACAAAGACATTAACAGCGCCGACCTCTGTAAATTTGATCGCGTTACCAACAATATTGATCAGTACCTGGCGTATTTTCTCTTCATCTCCGACGACGAGCTTCTGAACGTCGGAAGCCATGAAATACGAAAGCTCAATCTCTTTTTCTTTCGCTCTTCCCTCTGTGACAGCGATGACGCTATCGAGCATTCTCGTGAGACTAAAATCGAGCATCTGCAACGGCATTTTTCCCGCATCGATCTTGGAATAATCAAGCGCATAATTGATGACGCTGAGCAAATTGTTGGCGGATTCATTGGCAACTTCTGTGATCTTTTCTCTCTCAGCCGAACTACACTCTTCAGCTAGCAAGGAAAGCGCGCTAATCACACCATTTAATGGCGTTCTCATCTCGTGACTCATCACAGCAAAGAGCTCCGATTGCACTTTGATGGAATCTCTTGATTCTCTTTCGGCTTTTGCTAGCTTCTCATTCAAAGACTCAAGCTCATTGACCATCGATTGCTGACTTATCAGATGAAAATCTCGATCCATTTGTGAGTCTAGTTTTGGAAAATCGCCCAGGTGCAGTCTTACTTGAGGGGCCTTCTGATTCATCCATTCCAACCAAGGCATACCCGCAAAATGTAACCTCTTTCCATCAGCACTCAGTAGCATCTGACCTTTCAGTGCTAGCTGCTCATCATGACTGATAAGTAGAAAAAGCGTATTTTCTGCTGCTAATAACTCTTCATAACAGGAGACGGTTCTTGGCCGGTGGCACCGGAAAACCGTCATGAAATCAAGTCCAGAAACGGCCGCTGGACATAGATCTCCCAGTCTCGGTGATACCTGAGACAACAGTAGGTCACTATCTACTGTGAAAGTGAATGGGAACAGCTTTTCTAACAGGCCTGTCGTGTCACTATCCATTCGACGCCATTGAAATTAGAATGTCACTCACTTCACCTTGATCAGAGTTACTCGAATCTACCGCATCGATGTGAATAGCCGTATCGAACCTTTCGCCGATGCCAGTGATTATACCGATGACAAACGGTGTTAATCCTTTCCGACTGCTCACGTATTTTATGACAGCAGAGTTTGCAGTATTTATTTTCACCTTGAAACTCGGTGGTTTAAATTCCGTAAAGGAAGTTGAAAGCCGATCGTGAAGCGCATCAAGGTTCTGAAAAAATTCAATCAGGGAGCCCCCGGTATGATCGAGAAGCCCGCCGTACTCCTTCGGCGCAAACCTGGCAACCCAGTAGTGCCCGAAGACCTGTAAGCAATCATTAGTAGGCAACATCAGAACTTGTGATGCCGCATCGACCAATGCCATCGTGGTTTCATCGCTATAGGATCGCATCGTCAGAAAAGAATTCGATGGCACGCCGGACTGCAGAACAACCTGATTCCAGGTCTCCACGCCATGATCTTCAAGAATGAGATCCCGAAGGGCTGCATGTATCAAGCCGTACATGAATGCCCTGTATTACGATTGTCTTTAGCCTCCCAGGCTTGCAACTTTCTGTAGATTGTTGAGGGAGCGACTTCTAGGAGGCTCGCGGCCTTGTTGACATTACCACTACAAATTTCAATTGCTCGCTCTATCGTATTTCTCTCCACAATCCACAGAGGTTCCACCTCTATTCTTGGGGAAAATGGGACAGTCACACCCGCGCTAGATTGTTGCGTATCGGTCTTGTGTACTAGCCGATTTCGCATCACAGGCAACTGTTCAAGCTGCAACATATGACCTCTTAGGTAATTACCTTCGTTGAGTACGACTGCTTTTTGTATCGCGTTCTGTAGCTCACGCACATTACCCGGCCATTGATGAGTCAACATTTTGGATCGCGCGCTGTCACTAATCATCGAAAAGGATTTGCCATCTCTCGCTGCATAATAATTCAGAAAATATTCTGCTATATCGATAATGTCTTCGCCTCGTTCTCGTAGGGGAGGCAGATGAATTGGTACGACATGTAAACGATAGAACAAGTCCTCTCTAAAACGACCTTCTCTTACCTCGACCAACGGATCCTTGTTGGTCGCACAAACAAACCTGATATCGGCTCTTTCGACTTTGTTACTACCAACACGCTGGTATTCACCTGTTTGGATAAACCTCAACATTTTTTTCTGAAGTTCGAGGTCCATTTCACAAACCTCGTCTAAAAACAGGGTGCCGCCATCCGACATTGATGCGGCGCCATCTCTGTGAGTGGTTGCGCCAGTAAACGCGCCTCTTACATGCCCAAACAATTCGCTTTCCATCAAATCACGCGGTATCGCGGCGCAGTTGACCGCATAAAATGCCTCGTTTTTTCGCTTGCTCACCTCATGTAACGCTGAGGCAGTCAGCTCTTTACCGGTTCCACTCTCACCAACAATGAACGCAGTCGCATTACTGGGCGCGACAGAGTCTATGATTCTGTAAACAGATTGCATCGGTAAAGACTTGCCGATGAAGTCGCAGTATCTTTTCCTATCAAGGGAGCTGTACTTTTTGACCGCTTCTTGGAGCGCGCGATTCTTGAGTGTGTTTGTAACCGTTACCTTCAATCGATCGGCATCAAAAGGCTTAGACAAATAATCCACCGCGCCAAGATTCATTGCGTCAACCGAGGCTTCTGCTGATCCATAGGCTGTCATCACCACAACATCAGCTTCGTTTTCCTCCCGCGGCCGATCTTTGAGGAGATCCAGTCCATTACCATCGGGAAGTTCGACATCCAGTAAAACCAAATCTGGCTGTGTACGGATCCACTCCGCACGTGCGGTTTGCAGATTATCCACAATCAGGAGATCAACATGCTGGCTGGAAAGATAAGAAGCATAGATCGCCGCGAGTGACTGGCTATCTTCTACCATGAGTATTTTTTCTTTTTTATTCATTTATTAGCACCTATTTGGATAGGCTACAAATGCAATTCTTATGCCATATAAATCTTTTTGTAGTGCTGTTCAGGTGCTGCGATCCCTGGTCTCGCTCGTTTTTCGCGAGGGTATGCTTCTCGAAGTTTGTCACGTGCCTTCGCTGCAGAAACTAATATCAATGAAAACAACTGAGTAGGATGAGGCGCTTGGAATAATCGGGACCTGCTACTATCTGGCTATAGAATACTATAAGCTCTGCTGCTAATGCAAATCATTATCATTTGCGACTATTTGTGCATTGACCTTCCTAGTCGACACGGCTAATGACATGTTGTCTCATTCCTTATCCTATGCCCGCAAGTTTTGCGAAATGCCAAAAGCGCCAAGCCAGATTCGCGTTTTGCAATTCTGTTTTTCGCATTTTGCAACCGTGGCGCGCAGCCTTGCGTCCTGCACTTAAAAGAGCGTAGATCTTGCTCGGTAAGCGGAAATTCTGGGTGCACGACGTAATCGCGGTGAATCGCAACCCATTTTCTTTTGGCTGAATATCCAATTTCCAGAGCCTAAGAAAAAGAAAAACAAAACAAACGTCGCATTCCAGAAATGGACTGTACAACCAACAAGAGCAAAACCCGCCAACGTAAAACCCCACGCGCGCCCAGCATCTCGAATCGGGATTGTTGCGGCCATACCGCCAATGCGCAGTGCCATATACACCATGACCGCGATGATACCGAAGCTTGCTGGCATGCCATATCGCATGGCAGTGAGTAGCCAGAAATTATCTACTGAGGGCGGCATCCAGGATGGCCTTAGCCAATCGCCGTAACCAATACCAAGCCAAGGATGCCTCAGCGCCTCTGCGCTGCCGTAGTCGAAAATGTGCAGCCTCATATAGGCAGTTTGGCCAGAGAAACTGAGATAACTAATCAACAACGCAACGGGCGAACGATTAGAAAAAAGATCAATTACGATATAGCAAAAACATAGGGTGCCAAGCACAATCCACCAACGATTCTTCAATTTTTTCGAAAGATGGTCCCAGAAAGCAAGACCGATCTGCGTACCAAGAGCAATAAATGGGCCGGCAGATAAAGACAGAAACGTTGCAGCGCAAACAATCAAAGCAGGTGTCCATCTGCCGAGCGCTACCTTTTTATCTGCCGAGACGAGCGTATGGACATAGGAGAAAACCGAAGCGCAAACAACACCATGTAATATCGGATGATCGAAAGGACCATAGGCGCGGTGCAAGCCGAGTCGCTCTGGATAAATGGTTATACCCGAGCCTCGCAGAAAGTGAATACCGGACAGCGACTCTGGGATAGACACGATGAGCACAAACGCCACCATCATCGTTAACAACTTGGCGACCGCCAACAACTGTTGGTACCGCGTGATATATATCCTCGCGACGAGATAGGAGCCAAACATCTCTACGATCAGTATGCCGCCTTTTTCTATTGCCTCGACAAGGCCTTCGTGCACCACCAGCGCCAGCAAGGACCAAACAGAGACAAAAATCATACCCCAGTCTGCATACGACATTCGAATGCCAGGGCGCAACATTAGCGCGTACAGCATCGGAACAAACATGATCAATAGAACAATACGATACCCAGAGAGTCGAAGCCCGCCCAGCTCAATAGATAACTCGGGCGGTAACAAGAGAGAAATCAGCATTGCGGCCACAGGTAGCGGCAGATCCCGTTGCAAATTAGAAAACACTTCTTTGGCGCTCTACCTTCTTTTAATACGATCAGCGTGCGAAATATTTTCGTGAAGCAGGCACTTTTGTAAACAGGAGGCCCGGCAAATCTGCGAAAATTGATTTGAAGTAGCGGCGCGCTTTTTCAGAGCCCATTGGTCCAAGAAACAGCATTCCTTTCAATGCGTTACCCAGAGAAAAAAAAGTGTTGTCGTGGTGATGCATGACGTCGGTCCCCGCTTTTGAGCGAGTATGGCCCTCCGCTATAAGATCGATACCTAACAGATAGCTTAGCGGACTCGTTGCCCAGAATCTCGCGTTACACTCAATGACGTAAATATTGCCGTCGGCATCTATCCGTGCGTCGATATTTGCCGGTCCCGAGTAGTTCATTGACTCACAAAGTAACTGTGAATACTCGAGCAAAGCATTGTGGCGAGGAAATGTATCACCTCCCTTTGCTCTTTTTTGCGTGTAACCCGATCGAATTTGACCATTCTCAGCAATCAGACTGAAGCCAACGTCGTACCCTGTTATGAACTCCTGAACGACCAGCGGTGAAAAATTGTAGTTTGGGTCATCAACGATTTCATGGAGTTCCGCGCTATTTTCGGCGTTTCTTATACCGATGCTGCCGCTCATATTCACCGCTTTGACGATGACGGGAAATAAGAAATTTTTGTCGGCTAACAAATCGAGCAAGGCTTGCTTTTTATCGACGATCCAGGTGGTCGGCGTGGGGACGTTGAGTTTATTACAGATTTTCGAAAAATCCGCCTTGTTCCCGATGCTTAGTCTGGCTTCAGCATCCATGGCGTGTTGCGTCCCGGCGCGGAGAGCTGAGGAAATTTTTATCAGCGCTTGTGTGGCGATATCGCCCGCGGCCAGACAGGTATAGCCAGGCTCATCGAAACCTCTCTCTCTTAATACGCTCAACAGCTCCTGCTCAATGCGCGACTCATCGACTTCAAAGAACTGTTGGCAAGCAGCAGTCCATCTGAGCCACCGACAACCTTTACGGGCGATCACATTGACTTTGTAGCCTCCAAACCTTGCGGTTCTGAGCAGCCCTAAACCGACAACAGGATCGTTGATTATAAATACGAGTTCTGTGTGGTTAGACATTGTTAGGAAATCCCCGTTCTATCGTAAATTTTGAATACTGCTTAATGGAAAAAAAGATCATCGTGATCAGCAAAACTGCCGCCAGGGTGACAGAAACATAGGGAGGATTGATGTCGATGACAATCTCAGCCGTAATAAACACCATCGACGTCAACCAGAGCATGATCATTCCAGGGATAGCCGGTGGTTTTACCACGCGGGACGCGGGCAAGTTGAGCGAAACCAGACCCACAAACAAGGCAAGCAACTCTCCAATGATGCCGGCAATAGGGACACATTCAATCGGATAGCCCATCGCCAAGCCGATGATTGCTATGGGCAACGCGCTGGCACGAACCAAGTTCGCGTATAACTCGCAGTAAGGTTGGGCTGTTGCCAAGGCGAGCATGGATGTGGCGATGCGTAAAATTCGCACAGACACCATCAGCACGATCCAAGGAAGCAGATTCAGACCTGGCGCGTATTTCTCGCCAAATAAAAAAATGAAAAGCCAAGGCCCAAGCAAGATAGAAAACAAGACATAGGCAGTGCTTAGTGCGAAGAGAGAGTACCAAATCAAAAATTGTTGCGATTCGAATCTATCGCGCTGTTGAAAGGCCTTCGACAAAGGAGAGAGAAAGAGTGAGTCGTAGACTTTGTGGAGAAGCTGACTCGGCAGTAGGAAAGCCGTCAAGACAAGCGAGAAGAAACCCAATTCGTACATGCTAAAGTAGTGGCCAACAACTGCTCTATCACCATGGAAAACGAGGAAGAGCAAAAGTCCGCTTAACATCAATGGCCAGGAGAACTTCAGCAGCTTTACGACAAGTGTCGAATTCATGCTCAGTCGGTACGGTCTTTGAGATGTTGTGTGGGATAGCACGCACCTGATCAACGGCCAGCCCAGGCAAGCGAGGAAGATAGCACGATAATCCGGCCAGATGACGACCGCGGGCAGGGTCAGCATGGTCACGAGAACATCTGGCATTGTCGAAACAAAGATAGCGGCCTTATGGTTCGATTGGCGTTGCATTGCGCTGTAGTCGTAATGAGTAAAGCCAGCGATAACTGGACCCAGCGCCACAACTTGAAATGCCCAGAGCACGTCCGACAAACCGAAGAAGCTGCTAATGGGACCCGATGCAAAAAACATCAGGACGCCACAAAAAAGACCTCTGATGACGGCTAAGGTGTGGACCGCGGCTAGAAACTGATCAGTTCCCCCGTCTTCGTCTTGAAGTACTTGTTTTTCACCCGCGATGGCCGTTGCCATCTGAACGAGAGACATCGAGGTGAGCAATGCTGTTGCAATGCCGAAGTCTTCAAGTGAAATGCCGCGTGCTAGCACCAAACTTCGCACAAAAGTAAAGACAGCGACAAGTGCCACGCCGATGGAAAGCAATGCACCGTTGTAGATGAACTTGTTCGACAAAAATTTCGCGACAGGTTCCCTAATGGAAACACCGATGCTCATTTAGAAGATTTGAATATTAGGAATTCAGAAGATAAGCGCTCAGCTATGAACCCATCCTTCATTTTTTTATCGCTAACTTTCCATGCTGAGCACAGGCATCCTTGCCAGCAGACCGCGACAGCCACAAGATGGACATTCAGGCACCTGAACTTGCCAGCAAGCAAGCTGATCCCTGCGATAAAAATTCGTCTGCTATCTCGCAAATTTCTAGGCGCGGCAGCAGAAACGACATTCGCTCCTGTAAAATTTTGTGTTGCTTTCGCGCGGACGATTTCCATTGCTGCAAAAACTGGCTGAGTGGCATGTCAGAAAAGCAATTCCTATGCCAAATTTTTATTCACGCTGTCAGACAACGTCGTGATGCCGCAATTATTTTGAATGCCCAAGACCCGTTTTAACGATAGCGGGTTTGTTTTGAGCACCTAAACAAAGGCTTTCTCATTGCAAATCACGAAAAAAGCGACCGGCTTTGCATGGTGCAATGACAGATTGAAAAATATTGCGTCAGAGCACTCAGCATGGCGCCCTCGCGCAATGTACAACGCTATTTGCGATGCAAAATAGAACCCTCACAGGCGACCAACCAGATACAGACTGTCACCGAGATTCTCAACTCACTGATTTTTGTCATTTATTTTTCCCTACACGCCATGCCGCAACCGTTGGCATGTCACTTGCAACGCAATAACAGACCTGCACTCAGGCATGCACACAATTTTTGATACGAGGAATAGCCATGATTTTTGTTACCGTAGGCACTCAGTTACCCTTCGATCGTCTTGTGAAGACGGTTGAAAAATGGGCTTTTGAAACGCAAACACACGACGTTTTCGCGCAAACAGGCGCAAGCAATTACCAACCCTCCGCAATTTCCAGCTTAAAATTTTTGGGCGTTGACGAGTTTGATGAGCGGGTTGCATCTGCGGAACTGCTGATTTCCCACGCAGGAATGGGCTCCATCATTACGGCTATGGAAATGTCCAAACCCATCGTAGTGATGCCCAGACTGGCGAAGTTTGGTGAGCATCGCAACGATCATCAAATGGCTACTGTGAGCAAATTCAGCAAGTTAAGTAATGTTTTCGTCGCAGAGAGCGAAGCGCATTTACCTGAAGCCATCGATGCAGCTTTGTCGGTAAACAGTATCACCATAGAAAGCGAGCTCGCTTCAAGGAAAGCGCTTATTTCCTCAATCTCTAATTTCATCGGCTTGAACGAAACACCGCTGAGTCTGAGCGCATAGCCTAATGAGAAAGGACAAGCCGGGATCAGACTCTTCTCCAGCGCTAGCGACCGTTATTATTCCGGCTCACAACGAGGCTTCAGTCATTGGCCGTTGTCTTGAGAGTATTTACAACTCGATAAAGCCAGGAGAGTTCGAGGTGATCGTTGTTTGTAATGGCTGCACTGATGACACAGCCAAAGTCGTGGCAACGTGTTTTCCGCTGGTTAAGTTACTAGAAACACCGGTTGCCTCCAAGGTCGATGCATTGAACTATGCTGATACGGAAGCCCGATGTTTTCCCAGAATTTTCCTTGATGCGGATCTCTCCGTCTCCGCAGATAGCTTGAGGGCACTGATTAGCCCCTTACAAGATAACAAAGCACTGGCTTCTTGTGGCCGAATGGAAATAGACGCGTCACGCTCGAATGTGGCTGTTAAGGCGTTTTATCGCGTCTGGCAATACAATAGCTATTTCGAGCAAGGCAAGTTCGGCGGACTTTTCTCCGTCTCTGAGCGCGGTCATGCGCGCATCACTCCATTTCCTCATGTGGTCAACGATGATGAACTGGTTCGGCGCAAATTTTGTGCTACTGACCGGGCTTATGTTGAAAGTTGTTCATTTAAAATGACCGCACCGCTAACACTGGACGGACTCATAAAAATTCGCTTAAGAGCCATCAGAGGCACTGTCCAACTCGAGAAAATGGGCTATGCCAACAGTGATGGCGCTTCGCTTAAACGATTTTCCAAATTCATGGCTCGAGTAATACGTAAGCCGTCTGCATGGCTCAGTTTGCCCGTCTACTTACTGCTCAGTGGATACATCAGATGCAAAGGTCTACTCACTCGAACCAAAGCATCCGACTCGTGGGAGCGAGATGAAACGAGCAGAGAATACGCATGAATCGTCCGTTAGCCGATCCTAACGGGGAGCGGCGCGATGGTTCGACGGTCTTGCCAGGTGCTCACTTTGAGAGCCAAATTTCACAAGTAACCCATTTGATTGACGAAGATCAGCCAGCGCCTGATATCGTCAATTGGTTCATTCGGGGGTTTCGGGGAAAGATCAAAATGCTGCTTGCCGCTGGGTTTATACTCGGCGCTTTACTAGGCACCACGTTATTTCTACTCGCCAGTCCAAAGTATGAAAGCAAGGCTATCATTCGTATTGCCGCCACACAGCCGTTCATCATGTACGAGGGCAACTCTATGGCGTCTCGTACCTTTGACGCTTTTGTTAATTCTCAGGTTGGTATGCTTTCGAGCCCAGGACTTATCGAGGAGTCGGCAAAGGCAATTAATGAGTTCGACCCGGAAAATAGTATCAGTCCCATCGGTCTGAGTCAGCTACTGCGGATATCGGAATCTAAGAGCGTAATTAAGATTACCGCAACATCTGATGACGCTGAAAATGCGGTCCTGTACGCCAACACCTTGCTGGATAATTATCTGGAGGCCCAACGCAATCAAGTACGCGATCGGGGCAGTTACCGTCTTCGCGAACTGAAAAATCGAGAGCGCGAATTGGCGACCAGACTCTCTGAAAAAAATGAGGAGACGCTGGCCCTCGGTGGCGAATATGGCCTAGATTCAGTGGTTAAAGCCCATAACGATAAACTCGAGGTACTACAAAATCTGACCAGAACCATCGAAGAATTGAAAAGAACGGTTCTGGAGATTGAAACCTATGGGACAGCGACGGGCGCAGGTATCGCAGACGATCTTTTACTAAAGGAACTTGTTGAGGATCATGCCCTTGACCTTATGCTTTTTGAGCGCAGTAAAAAACTTAGCCTGCTGGCAACGCTAGAGCTTCGTTATCAACCAACCAGCAAAAAGGTCATTGAGCTTAAAGCTGCCGTCGCAGTACTTGAAACAGCGATGGAAGACCGGCGAGAACAAATTAAAGCCCTGAAAATGAGCGGTGAAATCCCTACAGATGCGACTCAACGGCAAGGCCGGGTGGGAGAGCTAAAGGAAAAGCTCGACAAAATGGAACCGCAAAAACAAAAGCTTGAGCAAGAGGCTAGACAGCTACACGCAAAAACTATTCGTCTTCGCACACTCGAGAAAGAGTCTTTAATGCTTCGAGAATTACTTGATGAGACGCAGAGAGCGGTGGAACAAGTGCAGCTGGAAAGCCGCTTAGATGTGCCTGGTTCTGTTGAACTGGTTTCTCGCGCACCTCTTCCGCTCCAGCCCATTAAGGACCAACGAAAGATATTCGGTGCACTCGGCTTTGTTTTTGGGTTTGCTAGCGTCATCGGACTTTTTGTCGCAACACTGATCGTGATGCCAAAGATTAGGTACACTGACGACTTAGATACGTTTGATCGGGAAGCACCGCTGATCGGACAGCTAAAAGCGCTTAATTCAGGACCCTTAGTCGATACTGTAGACATGAATGTCTACCGCCTTAGAAACAACATACAGTTAGCCGGCATCCCGTTATTAAATGAAAACCGGCGCGCAAAAGTGATGGCAGTTACATCGGATTCCGAACGCGTCAAAAGTGAAAATATTGCTTCGCAACTCGCCACAAGCTTTTCGACTTCAGGATTGAAGACACTTCAAATCAATACCACATTAGAGCCTGCCTCTGTTGAAACCGAGACCGGAGCCGCCGGCTGGAGGGAATATGTCGTGAATGGCGATGTGCAAACCGAGCCAAATGACCATGGCCTCGAAGTCATGCCACTTGGTGTTAGCGATGCTATCACCGAGGAGCAAATGTCGCTGGTCCAGATCCATGCAGCGGTTGAAAAACTGTCGCAAAACTACGATGTGATCATCGTCAATATTGGAACGCTGGGTAAAAACATCGCAGCCGACTTTGTTGTCTCCCAGTGCGATCTAACCCTGGTCGTGACCTGCCCTAATTCAGCTGTTGGACCATTGCGTCGGACGGTCAGTCATCTTAAAGCTTTGGTCCCAAACAGGGTGCGCCTGATGATGAGCGAGATGTCGAGCAATGACCCAAAATTTAGTCAGGCCTAATGCGTCATTATCCGCTTTATTTTAGAAACTCAATTTGCACAAAAGGTTCGAGCACATTACTCACCAATTGGAAAGTCGGGGCAATCTGACTAATCACTGCATTCCAATTAGCGATCGGTTGGTTAGGAATAAACACAATGTCTCCCGGCCGAAGCTGAAAATCCGGCCGACGACCTCGCAAAAAATCAGTCACATCTATCGTCAACAACTCCCCTTTTACAGGAGAGTAGGTACGTATAATCCGAGTGTCGTTAAGTTTAGCCTCACCATCGACTGCGCCTCCGGCAACAGCTATCGCAGCCAAGACACCAATATCCTTCTGATAAGGCTGAACACCGGGATCTTCCACAGCACCAAGGACATAGATTTTTAAATCTTCAGTGCTTGGAACGTATAGCGTATCTCCAGCGCGTAACCGTACATTTTGATCGAACCTTCCCTGATTCAATAGCGCTTCGACATCCACCGCAACGATTTTTTCTTGCCTCAGCAACCGAGCACCTTCTAGGTAAGCCTTGTCCGTCATCCCGCCGGCAAGGCCAAGCGCTTGCGTGATATTGGTGGGTCTTTCCATATGAATGACGCCAGGGGACAGAAACTCTCCAAGCATGTAGATTGGGCGACTTCGATACCTGGAAATGGAAACAACAACCCAGGGGTTGATAAACTCTCCTGAGTAAGCGGAAACGAGATTTTCCTGAATCTCCGCAACATTCAGCCCCAACACACTGATTCGGTTAACGATAGGCAACTGAATGAAACCGCTGCCATCGACGCTCAACCTTAGCGCCTGCATGAATTCTTCGCCATTGACGTTAACTGTCAATTCATCTCCCGGGCCCAATACATAGTCGCTGCTTGAGGGTGGCGCGCTGTCTCGAGTAACAGGCTTGACTGACACTGGCTGTCTCTTCACTGCCGCCTGGTCGATTTTTTTATCCGCTTCACCCAGCGCTACCTCTTTGTAATTGATCGGCGCATCGATCGGGGATTGATTCGAACTGCAGGAGATCAGTAAAAGCGGTGCAATCAAGATTTTCATACATCTTGCAAACTGCTTCAGGATCCTAATTTTTCCTTCTCCTTTTTGTTCACTACACTTCATGCAGGCTGATGCGCTGCCGCCGCACCTGAATTTGAAAGGCACAAATTAAAGCACCAGAGACTGTGCTTATGATGACGCCGCATCAAGACGCGAGAGAAATAGAGTCGTTAACTGTGCAAATCATTAGCTGCTCATTTACCGCAGAGCAGGTATATTTCAGGTCTCGGCCGATATGATGTTCTGGCTTATTCCAGGTTTTTCTTTGTTGCCAAACTGTCAGCCAATGATGAAATTCGTCTGTCATATTATTGGTCAGGAGGCGCCTCGCGCCTAAGACCAGCAGGCGAGTCAATACGTGAATATTAAGGATGAGCGCTGCGCTAGTTGAAACCAGCCAGCCATAATTTTTCTCGAAGTAAAGGCACTTACCGCGAAATAACTTGATTGTCTTGTAGGGTTTAGAACGTTCTGATGCGCCACCGATATGAAGCACACGTGCGTACGGAAAAAAAATGCGGGCGATGCCATGTTTTGCGGCTCGTAAACAGAGATCTGTTTCTTCGCTATACATGAAGTAATCGACATCAAACCCGCCAAGCTCATCCCATGTGGTTTTCTTTAACATCAGAAAACATCCTGTAATAACATCTACTTCTTTTATTGAGTCCCGCTGCCAGTCGGGCATCTCTTCAGGATTGAGTACCTTGGAGTTTTTGGCGAGACTGGAAATACCTAACGCCCTCATAGACAGCCCCCACAAACCGGGCCTTGCCCAGCAACTCCTGAAATCAACAGCGCCTCCGGGTGTTATCGAGGCCCCACCAAAAATCCCCCTTTCATTCGTCTTAGCGGCATACTGAAACAATCGTTCGATGCCTTTATCGAGCACCTGAGTATCCGGATTTAGAAGCAATACCCATTTCCCCCGCACTGTTTCGGCTGCAATATTGTTTGCAGCGGCGAAGCCAACGTTTTGATCAGACCGAATCACTTTTACTTTGGGAAACAGTGATTCAATTAATTCAGCGCTACCGTCATCTGAAGCATTATCGTAAACAATCACTTCGTGGCGCATTGGTAGTTTGCTTTCGTCAATCGACCTGATGCAATCACAGGTCAAATCTCTCGTGTTGTAACTCACGACAACGATAGAGAGATCGAACGACTTGTCCGAAACTCGATCTTCGCGAAAATTTGAGGCTTGCGTTGCCGTGTTCTCTGCGTTCATTTGTTCTTACCTGATTGTCATCACCATGTCTGATCCTCACATGGGTTTTGTATACCAAGGGCCTTTTTGTCCTAAGGAGACAGCAAAAATTGTGCCAGCAACAAAATGGGACGACCAACCCGCGTGTTCGCCTTTTGCAATTGCAAATCGCGAATCCCGGTGGCTTTTTTCATTCAATTTGCAACCAAAGATGGGTTTACGGCTTGGCAAGGAAATTGCAAAACCTTCCACAACCACAACCACAACTACAACCACAAAATTAATCAGACAAGACTCATGCACGCGAAAGAGACCCATCATTCACTGAAGTTAAAAATGAAGATGAATTTGAGAGCGGCTTTCAAATTCCTTTCGCCTTTGTATCAGCTAAGAAACCGGATCCGATGCAACGAGGCGTGGGTTATCGTCCTCGCCAGTCGATTCCACACCAGAGAACTTGTGGAACAACTTGCCAGTCAGGGACACAAAGTTTTCCTATTTGACTCGTCTCCTGATCAAGCGAACTGGCGGTTTGCTTGTCGTTCCTGCGCCGTCGACATTTACGACCGCGCATATATTCCTTTAATCCTACAAACGGCTCGAAACCTCGGCTGCAACACTGTGCTCATGCCACAGGATGACAACCTAATTCCAATCTATGCGGAGGTAAACCGGCTACTCGACAACGATACAAGATTCTCCGAGGATGCCGTTCAAGCGAGTCTCAGCAAAACCTTCATGCGTACAAAGTTAACCGAAGCTGGTATGGCAGTGCCCGCGTGGAAAATCATCAAAGGTGCTGACGAGGTCGCCGAAGTGCCCTTACCTGCCGTTGTCAAACCGCCATACGGACAGGGCTCTAAGGGAATAACCTATGTGGAATCTGAGGCTGAAGCTGGGATCGCTGTTAATCACATTTTCAATGACCTCGGTCAGGCGCATTGCATCATCGAGGAGTTCCTGACTGGTCGACAATTCGATGTGGAAGGGGTCATTCAGGATGGCACTCCGCATGTGCATTTGATCACAGAGGAGTGTTACACGGACTTCCTCCCTGAATTCACTAAACCATCCTGGTACCTGCACGGCCCGGATCTGCCTGAAGACATGAAAGCTGAAATCTTGCGTGAGACGTTTGCCGCTTTAGCAGCATGCGATTTTTACTCGGGTGCTTTCCATTTGGAACTGAAATTTCAGGGCGACCGGGCGATGGCCATTGATCTTGCGAATCGTATGGGCGCTGACTTTTTCAAGTACACAAAGCTCGTTACTGGTATCCCAGCAATCCATGAATACTATAAGTCGATGAATAAAGGCGCGTTGGATACTAGGGACCTTGACTCGATCCCACGCCATCCTGTTCTTCGATTTTTTAACTACATCGATCGCCCGGCAAACGCAGCGATTAGTGATCTCGCCAAGTCGCTGTCTGAAGAGGGCCGCGTGAAACTTTCCGTTTTTGGCAACCAATTGGAACTCGCGGGCGATGATTCAGAGCTCAGAAATTTTCTTAAACAAACTTACGCGTTAGGTCAGCTATTGCACAAGCAGGCACATCCCGAGGACGAACTGAAGCTAGCGATCTAACTCGAACTCGTTTTCAGGCATGGCACAACAATTGCTGCTCCTTACTTGAAACCAAGTCAGCAATCAGACAACCATGAGCAACCAATTACCCGTGAACACATCAGGTCAAGCAAGCGAAGCAGAGCCAGTAGCAATCAATATTCGAGCAGCACTTGGAAAAGACGCCGCACACTTGCTCGATGGCAAATGGGACGCACTGCTATCGAAGCAGCCTATTCCAAACCCCACCAGCTCTGCTGCTTGGCTACGAGCAACAATGCAGCTCGACGAATCATCGATACCTCTGGTTATCACTGCTGATATTGGTCAGCAGATTGTTGGCGCAGGTGCCTTTGAGATAAAAAGCAGTAAGGGTATTCGCGTTGCTCGCTGGCTTGGTGGCAGCGGGCGCCCTGCAATCACCCCAGACCTCCTGATAGACCCCGAATATCCTGAGGTCGCGACTGATATCATGGCCAAACTGAGGGAAGCATCTGATGTCGTCTCACTAGGGCCAAGTCGAATTGCGGGGGGCCTGGGCGCGTCATTTGAGCGTCAAGACAAAAAGGTATTTGCTGAAAAAACGGCGGAGGCTTGGATTGTTGCCTTGCCGGCACCAAAGATTGAGAAACTACGAAAGAAGAACAAAACCAGACTTAAACGCGCAGAGAGAGACGGCGCGACCATCCGCATCAATACTTATTCAGAAACAGACACCATCAAAATAGGCCTTGAACGCCTTTTTGTGCTCCACCAGCGACGCTGGAAAGACCGCCATGACATCTCTCGGTTTTCTTCTAATGATTTCTATCAAGATTGGACCCGCGACCTTGTCGTTGAACTCGCTGAACGCGACCAGGTGCGCATCATCGAAGTACTAGAAAATGGCCAACCCGTCGCAATGATTTTAGGCTTTCTTTTCGGTCGGGGCGCACTCTTCCACACACCGGCAGTCGAGCCGGGCGGCATCTTAAAAGGCGCGGGTCATATAGCAATGCAAACATGGGTGGAGGCTGCGCAAAACGCAGGCGCTGAAGTGATGAACCTCGGGCGGGGTTCTGGAGAACCTCAGGGACCCAAGGGAGCGCTTGGCCCAACCAGACACCCCTGCGGAATTTTTAAGGCGGGTTCAAGCTCTCCGTTTCAAATCATGGTCTCTGTCACCCATCGAACAAGAAAGACACTCCGTGCGCTTAACCGAATTAGAGCAGGATTAGCTGCTTAACAGATGTCCTGCTGACACAAACAAGACCTACTCTCAGAGAGCGCTATTGTAAATTTGGATGCACTCAATTGTCTTCGCTGATCAATTACAAAAGCACAATACACTTCTCTTTTTCGTCCTTTCGACACAACGTTTTGGGTATTACTGCCAGTGGCAAGTTGTCCCTGTTTCTGAACACGTTTAAGCTGTCCCTGGCTTTCGACAAATCAGGGCTTGCAAGGCGTCATGACGCATTAAGATTGTCTTTCGAATCTACTGTTCGCAGGACGGCACTGTATTAGTGTTAACCAGACAGGCGTTCCCGTCGGTCGCTAAAACCAACAAACAACGGGAAAAATAATTAAGGATAAAAAGTATGACGGAAAATCGGCAAGTATTGATCGACTCCCTCCCTAACGGAAAGCTGGCGGAGTCAAATTATCGAATGGAATCAGCAGCGGCCCCCACCCTCCAAGCAGATGGTGAGGTGCTTTGCAGAACATTGGTAGTCACGATCGGCGCAGGAACACGAGCGGGACTCCAGGGAAGCGCAAGCTATGCCGGTGCCCCCCAAACGAATATTGTGATGAATGGCACAGGCGTTGCACGCGTCGAACAATCCAATAGTGCCGATTTTAGCGTGGGTGATCTGGTCGTTTGTAGCACGGGTTGGCAAGATTATTCCGTTCAGCAGGCGAACCAATTAAATAAAGTACAGGATGATATTGATCCAGCGCATTACCTCGGCGCACTAGGGACCAATGGACTGACGGCTTATTTCGGTTTGCTGACAGTTGGCCAACCGAAGGAAGGTGAGACCGTGTTGGTGTCTGCGGGAGCCGGCAGTGTGGGTCATCTGGTGAGTCAGATGGCTCGCATTAAAGGATGCCAGGCAGTTGGCATCACCAGCACACCAGAGAAGTGTCAGCTATTGATCGACAAGATGGGGTGTCATGCGTCAGTGTCTTACAAGTCAGAGGATTTTCGATCAGCGTTAAAAGAGGCATGCCCCAATGGTGTGGATGTCTATTTCGACAACACGGGTGGCGATATTCTTGGTATGTCCCTTCGAAGAATGAATACCCATGGTCGAATTGTTTGTTGTGGCGTTGTGTCTCAATACGACACCAGCAGTCCAGCAGGCGGTCCAAGCGGTATTCCAGGTTTGTTAGTCAACAAGAGAATCCGAATGCAGGGTTTCCTAGTATTCGACTACGCGGCTCAGTACGAGGCAGCAAGAACAGAAATAAAAGGCTGGATCAAATCGGGCGCGTTAACCCCATACAATGATGAGTTTAACGGATTGGCTCAGGCACCTTCCGCTTTTGTTGATTTACTGGCTGGCGGAAATGTCGGTACCCGCATCGTTCGAATCGCAGAGTAAAAATGAGACCCTGAGTCAGCACTGAATTATAGGAAGACCGCTTCAGTGTCTGGCTCGTTACTCAATTAGCGTCGCATTCTCCAACTGGTAAATGATCCCAGATTCACTTGTTTCGATCAGTTTTAAGCGTCCTTCTAACTGAATGGCAACCCAACTGGCCTCTACACTTGTTTCAGAAAATATTTCAACGACCCCTGCCGCGCCTCCTGGAATATGGAAATAGCAGCTTGGTGGCGCTGATGTAAGCAGGAAGTGTTGTTGTTTAATATCGGCGTCGAGCGGCAGCATGTACCCCGTGAGTTTCACCTGCTTTCCGGCTTGTTGCGCGATGTGAGGAGGAAATATGACCTGCACATGATCCTCAGCATATTCAAGCTCTGCTTCCATGAGCGCTGCCCAATTCAAACCGCCTTCTAGTGTTGGCAGAGGTGAGAAGCCTTTAATATCTGAGCTGAGAATATTTAACAGTAAGGTTGCTGAATTATTGCCGTAGGTTACTGTTAATTGATTCAGGCCTTTCGCGCCACCGATGATTTCGAATTCCAGAATGCCGCTTTCGTCAGTACTCATCTCAGGCGAGATTTCACCTGGCACCAGCATTCGCGTCGTACCCTCAATCGTAAACTTCGGTGTTGCGCCTAACACCGATTGTCCAGCTGGCGTTTCGACTAAAACAGCAAGGTAGGCTATGTCCCCTTCGATAATATCAACGGTCTCCTGTCCTTGTTGATCCAAGTAAAGCCCGTTGGCCATAATAGTGAGACTGTATTTTTCGGCTTTCTCAGCGGTGATGGGCTGATCATCGGCAACCTGCGCGATAAGCAGCTGGCTGATTGTTAGGGCGAACAAACCAAAAATCACTGCTTTCATGCTAGGCTCCTAGGACAACGCCAAAGTTCGCGGGACATCAGTCGAATACGCCTGCCACGAAGGAATCAGCGACGAGAGCACCCCTGCAGCTAACAGTCCACCAACAAGTACAAATTCTGTTGGTGCCCAGACAAAGCCTGTAAAAGGGAAATTCTGCGCGTCGCCCAGCGCGATAGCTGCAAGTTCGATTCCCCCATGGGCAGCGATCAGACCAAACACGATCCCTGCTGTGGTTAAGATCACCCCCTCGAATAACAACAGCATAAACAACTCTGAGCGAGTAGCACCCAAGCAGCGCAACACCGCAAGATCATTTCTTCGCGCTTTGAGTGACGCATAGAGCGCGGCAAATATTGATAGCACTGCACTCGCTACCAATATGGCTGCAAAAGCTTGTAACCAGCCAATACCAATGCCGATGACTTGCAATAGCCGCGTGATCTCGTAGGCAGGTGAGGCTGCTTGCAGCGCGGACTCGTCATTGATTTTCCTAGGCAGGGTAATTGCGGCGATGGGCGTCGCATACTTGACTAAAAGCACCGTTATTTCCTGCGCTTCAGCATACGCTGTCGTCTGTCTTTCTCTATCGCCGTCATATTCGCTGATTAATTCATCTTCATGTTCATCTTCATGTTCATGTTCATGTTCATGTTGATGTTCACGTTCATGTTCATGTTTCACATGCTCATTCTCGTGATGATCCTCAAGCACTGCTTCTGAAGCTTCAGCTTCAGCATCTGCGTGAACATCCTCGTGCTCGCGGGGCCGATTCGTCTGTGTTGTATCGTAGGTTTCCGAGTTTGGACGAGATTCACCATGGACCAACCATACGCTCTCAAGAGTGGTAATCAGCAACCGGTCGAGGACGGTATCACTCGCCTCGAATATCCCAACAACCGTGTAGCTGTCTTCGTCATGGGCGTGACCTGCGCCGTCTAGTCCGTGTTGACCGGCAAAAGTCGCGCCTAAACTTAATCCGGTTGCTTTTGAGACAGACGAGCCAATGGCAATTTCAAGGAGATTGCTCGGCAATTTCCCTTCAGCAAGTTGACCATCATATATATCAACGTAGTCTTCATTCGTGCCAACAATTCTAAAACCTTTATGGCTGTCACCTAACGACAAAGGTATCGCAGATTCAACCATAGGGTGCTCCATCCAGGTTCTTGCCTCTGAGAGACGAATATTTCCTGTGGGGATATCGGCATGATAAAGACCAGATAACACCAGTTGTAACGGGCTACCTTTCGCGCCTACCACGAGATCTATGTCTGCAGCGTCCCGAATCAATGCCGCACTCAGGAGGTGCGTTGCGATGAGCAAAATTGCAATACTGCCGGTGCCAAGGCTTAAGAGTAGGATATTCACCGCAGTAGAAAGCGGTGACAGTGATAGATTGGACAGACTCAACTGGAGGAGATTCATGTTTGACTCTCAAGATCGAGTACTCTGTCCATCGAACTACGCACTCGCTCATCGTGCGTCACAATTAATAATGCGAAACCTACACTCTCAGAAAGCTCTTTGATGAGTTGAATAGCATCAGCGGCGCTTGAATTATCTAAAGCAGACGTGGGTTCATCGCCTATCACAAGTGAGGGACTGTGAATTACAGCACGGGCAATAGCCGCGCGTTGTGCCTGACCTTGGCTTAGCATTGCAGGCAACACATGCGCCTGTGCAGCAATACCCAGACGATCAAGCAGTCTCATCGCCTTTTTTTTATCAGGAGCGATACGCGCAAGACGTTGCGCTAACAACAGGTTGTTCAAAACACTTATTGCTGATAGTAAATGTAGACGCTGAAACACAACGCCGATGCTGCGGCCACGAAAGCGATCCATCTCCCATTCCTTTAATCGGGTGATATCGCAGCCTTGTATTTCGATGGTGCCAACTTGAGGCCTTAGTAAACCCGCGACCAAATGCATGAAGGTGGTTTTGCCGCAGCCAGACGGCCCTATAACAGCAAGATGTTCACCCTTCTGAATCTGTAACTCATCAATTTCAAGCAACGGCTTCTTGCTATAGCCAAACGCTAAGTCACTGATTTTCAGCGCAATGTTTGAAACACTCGGCATTTTCCAAAAATTATCGCTTGCTTAATGATACGTTATAACATTACTATCTCCGCGAAATTTTTGCAATGGATATCTACAGGACAGCACCGTGAACAAAATCTTAAACAATCAATCAACCTATGTTTCGCTGATGTTAACCGTATTCGGTTTTCAAGCCGATGCGCTAGCAAGCGAAACGCACCGTAAAGCACACAACCAATCGATGGAAGAAGTTGTGGTCAGCATGCCCTTCGTACAAAAAGCAGCTGAGACATCACAACCGATTAACATCCTTTCCGGCGAGGCTCTGCTAGAGGATGTCAACAATACGCTCGGGGGCACGCTACAAGGGGAAATCGGCATCAACAGCGCCTCTTTCGGGCCAGGTGTTGGTCACCCCGTCATTCGTGGCCATACGGGCAATCGCGTCGGTATTTTACAAAATGGTGTTGGCACCACGGACGTTGCAAATCAAAGTCCTGACCATGCGGAATCAGTGGACGTCAGTCTCGCTGACCGAATCGAAATTGTTCGGGGTCCGGCCAGCTTACTTTATGGTAGCGGCGCGATTGGCGGGATCGTGAACATCATTGATGGGCGCGTACCTGATCGGGTTCCAGAATCAACAGAGTTTTTTATTGAACAGACGCGCAACTTTAACAATGACGAAGACCGCACGGCCTTTCGTATTGACGCGGGCAGGAACAACTTCGCCATCCATGCCGAGGGTTTCAGCCGCAAGAACGATAATCAGGAAATACCAGGATTCGCCCTTGATTTGGCTGCGATCGAGGCTTTAGAAGAGATACAGCACGGCGATGAAGAACATGAAGAGCATGAAGAAGAGGAAGAGGCGGAAAATACGCTTGGTTTCATTGGCAACTCAAATGGCAAGTCATCTGGCGGTGCGTTAGGTTTTTCATTTGTGGGTGAGTCTGGCTTCGTTGGCTTTTCTGTATCAGCATTGACGAATGAGTACGGCTTACCACCAGGGTCACATGAACACGCCCATGGGCATGAAGAGGAAGAAGGCCATGACGGAGACCATGATGATGACCATGACGGAGACCATGATGATCATGGTGAAGAACATGGAGAGGAAGAGGTTGACTTTGTCAGGTTGGAAATGGACAAGGTCCGCTATGATCTTCGTGGCGGCCTGAAATTCGGATCGGGTTTCATCGAATCTGTTGACGCTGCGTTTGCATTCACAGACTACACGCATGACGAAGTTGAGTTTTTCAGCAACGGAGAGACGGAAGTAGGCACCACGTTTGATAACGAAGGCTATGAAGGACGAGTAGTTGCACACCACCGCGGAAATGATAACTGGTCCGGACTCTTTGGTATCCAGTTGACAAACAATGATTTCGTCGCGGCTGGCGAAGAGGGATTCATACCTGAATCCGATATTCAAAACCTAGGACTATTTGCCTTCGAAAGATATCAAACAGCATCTTTCAATATCGAGCTTGGTTTGAGATATGACACAAATCAGGTAGAGAGCGGACAGTGCGAAAGCGACGAAAATGCGTTTAGTGCAAGCGGCAGCATACTTTATGACGTGAATGAATCCTCGAATGTGTTCTTTGGATTGACAAATGCAGTGCGCACACCATCAGTCGAGGAATTGTTTGCTAATGTTGACAACACGACTTGCGGAAGGCCTGCTGACGACGAGGCTTTAGTATTGCACGCTGCGACCAACCTGCTTGAAATCGGCAATCCGAACCTTAAGCCTGAACGCGCGCAAAACTTCGAGCTCGGCTATCGTTATCACACAGGGCCTATCACAGGTGAAATCAATGCGTATGCCAACAACATTGACGACTATATCTTTCTCAATGTTACGGGTGCGGAATTTGAAGAACAGTTGCTAGGAGAGTTTACTGCTCGTGACACCAAGTTTCGGGGACTTGAAGCGCGACTGAGTTTTGACATTTATCAATCTGAGCAATTCGGTATTAGTGGGTCCGTATTTGGCGATCAAGTACGTGCCAAATTTGACGCTGGCGGCAATGTGCCTTTGATACCTGCATCCAAGGTGGGTGCTGAAATTGAATTTTACGGCGATCAATGGACCGTACACCTGCGTGCCAACAATGTATTCGAACAGGACAACGTGGGCGACTTCGAACTCCCAACGGATGAATACACGCTATTTTCTCTGTATGCAGATTATCACTGGAATATGGGCAATGAGGGAGAGCTTAAGCTATTCTTGAGGGCTGACAATCTGAGTGATGAAGAGGTGCGCAATCATGCGTCTCGACTGAAAAACTTCGCGCCTGAGCCCGGGCGTACTGTGAAGGTTGGACTTAGATACAGGCTCTAACGGTAACAGCAAGCTAGCAGCGAGGTTTCAAAAGCCTCGCTGCTGAATGCGCCGGAGGTAATGATCTCAACCCGGCTATCGGGCAAGTCTTGAAGCGCAGTTTCTGCGACATCATCACCTGAAAAGTTAAAGCCAACGTGACCCGCATCTGTTTTTAAAATGGCCTTTAATCGATCGACGTTAGTCGCTCTGAACAACTCGGTTATCTGATCCCGACGAAACGTAAAGTCTGGCTGAAAAAGCCAGCCATGGGAAGTAAAGCCCTCGCCACTATTGCTCAAGCATATGAACCCTTCTGGTGGAAAGCTTGGGTCCTCATCATCGGGAGTGTCGCTCTCTGGAGGCTGTTTCAGCGTTATTGGTTTTTCTCGCCAGGCACTGGCTACGCCAGACAGCCATGACATATCGAGGTGGCCTTGTTGCGCTGATACTAGTTGACGCTTTGGCGTCAAATTCCGCCCTGAAAGATATTCTTCAAGCATTTCAAAGTCATCTTTACCGTAAAGGTCTCGCTTGCTCGCGACAACAATGTCCGCAATGTCCAGCTGCTGATTAAACGTGTCGTGGCTGGTGTATCGTTGATCATTAATTACACGGGCGTCAACAAGCGTTAGCGTCGACCTCAAGTCCAGTAGTTCATGAAAGTGATCCGCAGCAAGCACGCTCATCACCTCAACAGGGTGACCCAAACCCGTCGGTTCAATAATGAGTCTTTCTGGTCTCGCGCGTGCTAGCAGCATACTCATTGCGATTTGCATGGGGAGACCTGTCGCGCAACACATGCAACCTCCCGGCACTTCACGAATAAAGATATTGGGGTCTTGGTGGTTCGCAAACAATCCACCGTCTATGCCAATTTCGCCGAACTCATTAACAAGCACTGCCCAGCGTTCTTTTTCCGGCTTTTGTTCTAGAAGATCGAGTATGGCGGTTGATTTTCCTACACCCAAAAAACCAGTGATGATATTGGTTTTAATATCCTTGAGCGGTTCAGTCATATTGACCGTTCTTAGTTTTATTTTGGCAGTTTTTAAGCTGACAAAGTCTGAAGTTAAAAAAGTGACTCAATGCGACCAAAATAGCGCCAACCAGGGTGAAGAGTTTTTCCAGCTCTTCTCCAAGATAGTCGTGACCAAAGAGCGCCGTCATACACAGCGTCATCAAACCTGCCGTGGCAAGGCCCGCGACGACGAAGTTTTTGTGTTGGCGGCAGCCGAGCGTCAGCGCAAAGATACTCGTGGGCAACACAAGCAGAATGAGAAGCTTGTGAAACATCTCGTCATTGAGCACAGTCAATAACGTTAGTGAAGGCGCCAAAACGAGGGCAACGGGTAAAACTAAACAGTGCGCTATGCAGAGAGCAGAGATACCTATCGCGGCTCTATCGAATTGTAGTGACAACATATGTATTCAAAAATTCCTTGGAGGGGTTATGCGCCACACGCTTCGCAATAACATTCAAATTCGAGTTGGGGACTCGCAAGATGGAATCCTGCCTTACTGATCGTGCTTCGCAACGAATGGATAATGCTATTGCTGATGCTTATTTCTTCAACCGTATTACAGCTGTTGCAGATCAAAAATTGAGGTGTCTCGTGCGTGTGATCACACGCGATGTGCGAGCATGCTACATATTTCTTTGCCAGCTCCAGACGATGAACAAGATTCTCGCTTTCGAGAAACTCCAGTATTCTGTAGACCGACATCGCTGGTAACTGTTGGTCGAACTTCTCTCGACAATAGTCGATCAGTTCGTATGCTGAGAGCGCTTTCTTGGATTCCAAAAGCCCTTTTAACACTTGGCTTCGCTTCTCTGTTAGTTTGCTGCCTCGCGCAGCGCAATGTTGCTTTGCGTGCTTAATTACTTTTGCTGTCGATGTCATTTGGGATGCCGTACTTAAGTGGGACATTAGGATAATGTTATAACATATCATAAACAGAGTGACCAACTATTGTCGTTCAAAAGCGAAATGGGAAGAGGCTCTGTCGACGATTTTCTCTCAGCTGGACAATGAAAGTATTGCTGACGGATACGGCACCTTAGCGCCGCTATTGGACTGCACCTTCCGATACCTCGCGCCATCGCTACATCATTCTGTCTTTGAATCGCGAGCGCAAGATGCTCAGAGTTGCCTCTTGAGTTTTACACTCGACACGAATGGATAGAATTATTCGCTCAGGCTGCGGGAGGATGTCTTTGACGAAAAATATTTGCGATAAAGACGGTCAAGTTTGGTGTTGCTGAACGTTTCGACTGGCGATGCGATGGAGAAAACCGAAAAAGATAAAGAATCGCTTTGCGAGGAGATACATTTGGTTTTGACGCTTACGCTGCCCGTCATTCTTTGACACGCAGCGACTTCGCACCTCTGCTTTAACCCTCTGCTTTAACCCCTGCTTTTCCTTGCTCACTATTCATGTAGAGACGTGCGTACCTTATCGTCGCCCATTTATCGTAGGCAAATTTTGCAACTGATCTCACAAGCGGCAGCTTTAAACATCGCCAGAGTGGACTCCAACGTGTCCCTTCCCATGCTGCAATGTTTGCTTCTAAACCTGTTGTGTAGTTGCCGGCATCATCCTCAAAATGAAGTACCTTCAACATCTTTTCCTTGGTCTCTTGGTTCATTTTAGTCTCGTGTATGTCCACAAGGCTCAAATCCGTTGATTTATGAACACGAAGGCGAGCCATTTCAGCACTGCACAAGGGACATTTGCCGTCATAGTAAAGTTTATTCATCTCGTTCTCGTCTTGAACAAATAAGGTTTCTCAAAAAAACTTCGCGCCTGAGCACTCCGCTGCTGTCAAAGATCATCGCCTTTCATCGCCAGAAACGCGCCGAGATGCTTAGGTAAAACTTAGATGACGCTTGAGTGATGCTTGGATGATCGACTTGCTGTCAGCATTGGTACAGGATTGTTTACGAAGCAGGAGGGCCCCTAGATCAATAGGTCTTGGCGCAACCTTTACAATGCAGCCGACTTTATCGCTAGCAACTCGGCCGGCAACCGAATTGACAGCCTTATCTTCAGATTCAACTGGCTGCTTTTCAACCGCTCTCTACATCTAGGACATTGCCAGGCTATTGCCAGAAACGGCAGATGTCTGGCAACCACAAATCACGGGTATGTTATGGCTGGCTTTTCGGAATCAGCTTTACCGGTAGGTCCGTATAACCCTTGATAAAGTTCGACACGATGCGTTCTGGCTCGCCCACCAACTCGATTTTTTGGAAACGCTGCATGATTTCCTCCCACAAAACTCGCAACTGCATTTCGGCAAGCCGATTACCCATGCATCGATGGATACCGAAACCAAACGAGACGTGATGCCGCGGGTTAGCGCGGTCAATCAGAAACTCATCCGCACGGTCGATCACTTCGTCATCCTGATTGCCCGAGATATACCACATGACCACCTTATCGCCTTTTTTGATTTGCTTGCCGCGGAATTCAAAGTCACGCGTGGCTGTTCGACGCATGTGGGAAAGCGGCGTCTGCCAACGAATAATTTCTGAAACCATCCCAGGAATTAGCGCAGGATTCGCCCGCAGCTTGTCGTATTCTGCGGGGTTCTGATTCAGGGCTAAAACGCCACCCGAAATCGAATTTCGAGTCGTATCGTTTCCGCCCACAATCAGCAGCGTGAGATTACCCAAGAACATATCATCGTCCATATCATGCGTCGCTTCGTTATGCGCGAGCATCGACAATAGATCCACGTCGTTATCCGCTGGCATATTAGCGCGCTTCGCCCAAAGCTTACGCATGGTGGAGAGGCAGTCCTCGAGCGCATCTTCCTGAGCCTCCCGAGTCAACCCGGGTACACCAATACCCAACTCGGGCAAAGATGTCGCCACATCTGACCAGTAGGTTAATTTGTATCGATCCTCAAGCGGAAAATCAAACAGCGTCGCGAGCATCTGTGTGGTTAACTCGATACTCACTTTTTCGACCCAGTTAAATTCTTCGTTCAGCGGCAGTGAATCAAGAATATTAATCACTCGCTGCCGGATGAGCCCCTCGAGCTTTGCAAGATTACGCGGAACAACCACACCTTGAACCGCTTTACGTTGCTCATCATGAATGGGTGGGTCCATGCTGATAAAACTGGAAGTGTCGCGCCGCCTGCGCTGAACGCCCAATGCATCAAGCATAGATTGATCGAAGATAGTGATATCACGCTCCGAAGAAAAAACTTCGTGATTTTTTTCGATCTCCATAATGTCGTTAAATTTCGTCACCGACCAATAAGCTCCAAACATACTGTCTTTGCAGTAGTGGACGGGATCTTCTGCGCGTAGCCGTTTGAAATAGGGCTGCCACTTGTCTTGCTGCAGCAATATAGGATGACTCACATCCATATCTTCAATAGGCATGGTTTCGGGGTCTGGCAGTTGAGTAGCGTCAAGTATCATTTCGCTCATTTTCTGGGTCCCTCTGTCGATTTTTGTGACTTGTTAAGCTGAGTATCCACGTGTGCTTGGAGGAAGGCAAACTCCGTGAACTCAGGTACACTGACTGCAATTAATGCCTTTTTAGCCAATCCTATTGACCAACATAGAAAGAAGATCATGAAATCACTCGATTCTCATACCAAAAAAATTCAAAAGCAGTTCAACCGTCAGGCAAACCAGTATGCCCAAACAAAGCAGGCGAAAGATGTGCAAGCAATGGCTGGTTTGGTACGGCTAACCAAAACAGATCGTCATAGCCAGACGCTCGACGTCGCCTGTGGTCCCGGCAGATTGACCATGGCTTTCGCTGGTCACGCTAAACAGGCAACGGGGTTAGACGTCACAGAGAATTTGCTTGATATCGGCCGCGCAGAGGCCCAAAAGCTCGGCATAGACAATATTGAATTCACCTATGGATCCGCACTGGATATCCCATTTGAGAATGAGACCTTCGATACGGTCAGTTGTCGTGCAGCCTTCCATCACTTCTCCGAACCGGGGCAAGTGTTACAAGAAATGGCTCGTGTACTCAAACCCGAAGGGGAGATCCTTATTGCCGACATCTTAGGCAACGAAGATACAGCAACCGCAACGCATCACGATGCGCTCGAACAATTGTGTGACCCCACCCACGTGCGCTGCATATCAAAAACCTATTTTCAAAGGCTATTCAACGCAACTGGACTGGAAATAAAAAGCTGTCGGTTCGGTACAATGGACTATGAAGTGGAACAATGGCTTATCCATGGCGGACCGAGTGAAGCGCAAAAAGAAAAAATAAGATCAACATTCAGGCAAAGTATTGCAACCAATCAAACCGGGCTTAATGTAAGAGAAGAAAACGGCATCATAAAGTTCTCTCACCAAACCGCCCTCTTCGTTTTAGGACATCGCACTGACAACGAAAATGATTAATTCGTGCCGTAATCATGTTTTGGGATGCCAGTTACATACGCCATTAACACCACGCGGTATGCTCGATAACTTACATTCTCAATTAGTTTTGAGCTAACCGTTCAATGATGGCTTCGCAGAAGCCAGTTGTGGTACCCGATCCACCCTGGTCAGGCGTCAACGATTCTGCAGCCTCATAAACGCACCTCACGGCATCAACTAGCCGCGCCGCCTCGTGTTCAAATGACAAATGGTCCAACAACATTGCGGCAGAAAGTAGCGTTGCGGTTGGATTAATCACATTCTTGCCAGCAATGTCGGGTGCTGAACCGTGCGCAGATTCAAAATACGCATAGTCCTCTCCAAAGCAGCCAGAGGGCGCAAGACCAAGCCCTCCGATAAGCCCGGCAGCACCATCCGACATGATATCGCCATAAAGGTTAGGCATCACAATCACATCAAAGTGTTGGGGCTTGGTGATCATTCTGCAGAGAAAATCGTCAATGATGTAGTGGTCATATTCGATATCTGGATATTCCTTTGCGATGTCGTTGGCAATCTCAAGAAACAAACCATCTGAGGTGCTCAACATATTGTATTTACAGGTGACGGTGACGCGTTTTTTTGAATTGCGTTTTCTTGCCAATTCAAAGGCAAAGCGGATGACCCGCTCTGAGCCTGCCTCCGTGATTGCCTTGATCGCATACTTTCCAGGCGACAACTCCGACAATGGCGCACGCGCGTGTTTTGAGAAAAAATTGAGCCCCTGCAGGTCTTCAATATCGCCTTCAAGGCCGAGGTAAAGGTCTTCAAGATTCTCTCGGATGATTGTGAAGTCAATGCCGACCGGGTTAGCAAGTGGTGAATTATATCCAGGCGTCCACAGACAGGGCCTTACATTTGCATAGGTCTGTTTACCCCATCTGAGATAAAAAAGTGCAGCGGTACTTGCTCCGCTTGTTGATCCGAAGAAAGTGGCATCTGATGCATCTATAGCCTCTCTTGCCTCATCAGGAAATCCGGTTAAGCCGGCATCAAGCGCTGGCTGACCGATAAGCGGTCGTTCGAAGGTGATGGGTAATCCCATTTGCTCCAAAATATTTACCGTAGGGATCATCACCTCGGGCGATGCGTCATCTCCATCTACTACGACAACCTGCTTATTTTTCATAGTCCCATCACTTCCTATGCGTTTATTTGATCTTTTCTGTCTACGAAATTGTTATGTTTTCACTTAATGTGGCGTAGTATTTACTAAAACGGGGGTATTTTGCTATGGCTTACCAAACTATAAAGGTTGATACCGCAGTCGGCCCAGTTGGCGCGATCATAACGGGTGTCGATATCTCAAAACCATTGTCGGCTTTGGCTGTTAAAGAAATCAATGCGGCCTGGTTGGAGCACCATGTTGTGTTTTTTCGGGATCAAAGCCTGACACCGACCCAGCAGGCTGATTTTGCCGCGAATTTTGGTGATTTGGATGTATACCCTTTTATGACCGCTGTTGACTCAAACCCGAATGTTATACCCATCATCAAAGAAGCTGATGCAGAACTCAATTTTGGTGGTGCCTGGCACACCGATACTTCTTATGTTGAGAGACCCCCAAAAGCGACAGTGCTTTACGCCGTTGAAGTACCCGACACAGGTGGTGATACATTATTTGCTGACGCAACTCAGGCATTTAACGACTTGAGTGACGGGCTTAAAAATATCCTTGAAAGCGAATCAGGCATCTACTCTCCCAAACTCGTTCATGGTCGAGAGGGTAGCTATAAACAGGCGGCAGCTCGCAGTGAAATGGCAAAGGACTACGGCGGCGCTGAGGATTTTGCAGAACAAGAAGTTGAGCATCCGTTAATCAGAACGCACATCGATACCGGAGAAAAAAGCGTCTACTGCTCATTGCCCCACACCCATCGCATCAAAGGCTGGACAAGAGAAGAAAGCATCCCGCTGTTTAAACATCTGACCGAAATTTGCACCCAAGATAAGTATGTCACCCGATTCAAGTGGCAACAGGGTTCACTTGCTATGTGGGACAACCGCTGTGTTTTTCACAATGCCCTCAACGATTATCAAGGCATGCGACGCCACATGCACAGAGTGATCGTGCAGGGGGAGCGCCCCCAATGATTCAAACCTGATTTATCCAGATGAAGCGTATTGGCTTCTTGTATCAGACTACAGTCTATAGACGCGGAACGATCTGCAAACTTATGTGGAGTAGAGTATGAATGAATCAAACATGAAACCTTTTACGTCCGACCTCGTTGATAGCCCCGCTGCATGGTACGGCAGAGATCTGCAGAATGATGACAGCTGGATTGAATTATTGACCGATGCCGAGGTTGATGAAATTCAGCATGCCATCAAGCGGGTTAACAGCCAACGCATCAGCATGCTTGAGATGAAACGCGAAGATTTCCCTCTACCCACGCTAGGCAGTCGCCTGCAAGGCATGGCGCGCGAGCTAGATCACGGTCGCGGATTTTGGTTGCTTCGAGGACT
>ERZ1046740.410-NODE-410-length-36525-cov-16.752372_pt1 | contig 36525 bp, 37 predicted proteins | sample MGYA00383093_ERZ1046740 | MGnify/ENA primary metagenome ERZ1046740 (study PRJEB29581, sample SAMEA5548363) | metagenome | biome: marine; feature: coastal; material: water | depth 25 m | study: Short-term variability in the microbial, nano- and picoplankton... | reverse complement strand
GAAGGCCGGGAGTCGAAGCCAAGTCCTTCGGGGACTTTCTCAAGCAGCTTGCGGGACAACCGAGCGCTGAAGACGTTGCTGTGTTCAATCGCGGAAAGGACATGCATGGAGCGATTAAGCACAGTCCTCCCGGCTATCGCGGACAAAAAATGTACGAAGCATACGTCGGGTCAAACCCGATAAACCAAGGACCGCCCACGCCGCAATACATGCAGAATTCTGGCGGGCCAGCACGCGACCGATTGCTCCAAAACGCTGCCAGCGGGATGAATGACATGGGAATCGCAGACATCGACGCAGCGAAGTACCAAGGAGCGGCGACCGGGTTGCTAAAGCCGACGCAGCGGAAGGTCCACGCAACACTGAGTAGAGGCTACACAGGCGACCCGGCTTATGTGTTGACGGACAGGCATCAAGGAGGGGAGATCCAAATGCGGGACGCCCCCTCGCCAGCAGACATTGACAAACTTCGCCGAGCCCTGGAAGCCGCTATCGCGACCAGAAACGCAGCGCTCGCTGGACAAATGGAGCACCCGTCACAGTTAGGTCGGAATGCGCAGATAAGAGAACAAGCCCGAGAGGCGTATCGAAAGGCAATGCTACCCACTCGCTAGCCTTGCAAGTTCAGCGCAAACGCGCATACTACACACGCGCCACCCACACTTCGGGCGCGAGGAGAAGCAACTCATGCCAGACCATCATGACGCCTCCACGATTGCCGCCCTTCGGCAGCGTATCGCGAAGTTGCAGCACGAACGCCAAGACGAACGCACCGACGAGAAGACCAACACCCGCCGCCTCAACGCCCGCGTCCAAGAGTTGATCGGGGAGAAGGAGCGTCTGCAAGAGGGCCTCCTCGTCGCGCAGCAGGATTTGGAAAACGCAAACTACGCAGTTGCCCAATCCTCTGACGAGTTGCGCGAACTCCGCGAGGCGAACAAGACCTTCAACGGCATGTGCGCGGAGAACAACCGGCTTACTGAGCAATTAAAATTAGCCCGAAAAGGCAGGCAAGACGCCTCGACAGAATGGCGCAAAAACTGCGACGAACTCCGAGACCTCCGCGCCGAATTCCAAGCCTACAAGGACGCGAAGCCTAAAGTCGCGCTAGCGCCGGGAATCCCGGAAGAAGCCTTCCACGCTGCGGAGGCGCACGGTCGGCTTCTCGGTTTCAAGCAAGGCTGCAAGTTCATGAAGAGCGCGATGCAAGGCGTCAAATGAACGCCGCTATAGCCACGCTTGCCCTCATCAGCCTTGCCGCCTGCGCCGAACTGTCACCTCGACCAACAACGGCGACTATCAGCGACGTAGGCTGCGACACCCACAACTGCACGACAGAAGGGCTCTGCGCCCTTACGAGTCACGGCTGCGCAGCGGAGACAAACGCGGACTGCGAGTCCTCGTGGGCGTGCATAGACGAGAGTCGGTGCGTCGCGGTCGGCGGTGTCTGCGTCTCTCTTGACGGAGGTTCGCTATGACCTGGCGCTCAGATAAGTACAAACGGGCTGCGGCGAAGCGGACCCGAAAACCCATCAAGCGCATCAAGTTCCCTCCCGGCGCACCACGCGACCCGCTACGGAACGAGCACACCCAAACACACATGCGCGCCAAGGAGGGTCTTGCGGCTCTCAACGCGCGCACATCAGGAGAAGGTCAATGACAATCAGCGCAACGATAATCGGACGCCTCGGCGCAGACCCCGAAACCCGGCAGGCAGGGCAGCACTCCGTCACCGAGTTCCGCGTCGCCACCACTCACGGCTTCGGCGACCGCAAGGTCAGCACCTGGCTCTCAGTCAGTCTGTGGGGCAAGAAGGGCGAAGTTGCTGCACAGCACCACCGCAAGGGCGACCAAATCATCTTTACCGGTTGCTCCATCTACAACGAGGAGTACAAAGAGAAGATGTACCTCAAGGCAGAGGCGCGAGACTTCGTCTTCGTCAGCAAGCCTCGCGAGGATCGCCCGCAGCATGAAAAGCCGTGGACCGGAACAAACCCAAATCTACAGAGCGCGCCGCCTCATGACGATAGCGACGTGCCTTTTTGACGCCGGCTAACTCACGGGACTTGTGACCCCGATGCCGTCCAGCCTCGCCACCTCCATGCTTTCTCCGGGGGTGGCGGGGCGCTTTCGCAGGAGATGACATGACCGTCGAAACAGTGCCTGAAGCAGAAATCGTCGAGCCTGAAGTTGTAGACGAACTCCCCGAGCACACAGGCCAAGCCACGCTTATCGTCGAGGAAGGCATTGTTATCCTTAATCGAGCAGCCGTGCGTGCATGCGAGGGCATGCGTCGAGAAGCGCAACTCCGGTTGCACAAGAAGGACAAAGAGGACTGGTTGTTCTCCCAGGTCTACCTTGCCTCTATCGCCGCGAAGCGCGTGCTAGAGCAGGCTGAAGGAGTCCTCCTCGCCGCCGAGCGCGAAGACATTGCCAAGCACTTGGGCAAACATTGCAAACAGGCGCTTAAGTTCTGGGCTGCAGGCGTCCGCGCATCAAATCAACTCATCGACAACCGGCTCGACGCGCACGACCTCTCGGCAGACCAAGACCCTGCGCAGATCGACAATCTGCGCCAGTATCTCATCACAATGGTTACAAAGGTCATCCCCAAATCAACGAAAGCTATGCAGCGCAACTCGAAGGCGCGGTATAAGCGTTTAGGGAAGAAGCGCGGAGCCATTGCTCGCGAGCAGGCACTTGCCATCGAGGCTCGTGCCGCCAGGGTCTTCCGAGGAGACGCCGACAATGCCAATCAAGAAGACGCCGCCAACGAAACACAAGACAATCTCGGAATGGAGAGCGGAGAAGGAAGCGGCGGACAAAGCGGCGGAGCGAAAGTTTACGGCGAGGCAGAAGGACGAGTACCCGGTCTTCGAGAAGGAGCACAAGCCGATAGCGAAGGAGCGCCAGAAGATGTCGGCGCTGACCCCGAAACTAAAGCCTAATGTTACAGCAGAGGCATCCAAAGCCTCCCAAGCCATCGAAGAAGAGATGGCGAAATGCGCCGACGACTTTTTCTACTGGTGCCCACGCTACTACTATATTAAGGATCGACACAATCGCCTGACTCTGTTCAAGATGAACAAAGAGCAGGAGCAAGTTATTGACGACATCGAGGTCACGGGCAGGACGTGCATCGTCAAGGCCCGAAAGCTTGGAATGTCAACGGTGCTTTCCGCGTATGCGCTATGGCTTGCTATGTTCCGGCAGAAGTTCTGCGGCACCATTGCTCACCAGCCCGACTCCGTGCAGAACATCTTTGAGAAGGCGCGATTTGCCTACCGAAAGTTGCCGGTGTGGATGAAGATCGGGTCTTTTCGTGCTGACAGCAACTCGACTGTTCAACTACGATTCCCTCACGGCGGGTGCTACCGAGTCGGCACAGACAAAGACGAGAAGTTTCGAGGCGGCGATCTATACTTTGCGCACTTCTCAGAGTTGGCTGCGTACCGAGATCCAAAGAAAGTCTTCAACGCAACACTCGACTCACTTACAACAGGCGCTGTCGCCTGCATCGAAACCACCGCTAGAGGCATGGGCTTCCTTCACGGCATGTGGGTCAACCCCTCGTCGCCTTGGACCAAGTTGTTCTTCTCGTGGGCGCACGAGCCTGCCTACGTCGAAGACGCCCTGCCCGACAATATCCACAAAGACGACCTCGCCAAACTCAATGAGCTTGCCCTTGAGCACGGGTTAACAAGACGCCAAGTCAATTTTGCCGCGCACAAACTTGCAGAGAAAGCATCGGGCAAATGGGACTGGCGGTCATTTCACCAGGAGTGGCCTCTTACTTCCGACCTCGCATTCGCAGTGTCCGAAGGTCGAGTCTTCGAGGCGCACTTTAACGTCGGCGCGTTTGAAACCGGCGTCATGGAGTTCGACACGCCGTTGCAAGGTAAGCGGTATTTCCTCGGTTTTGACGCGTCTTCCGGCTCCGACACAGGTGACTTCCAAGCAGTCTACGTTCTGTCTGACAACTACGACTGCCCCGAAATTGTCGCGTCCGCAATCGTTCGATTGCCACCTGACCAGTTTGCGGAACTTGTCTACGCTATGGCGACAAAGTGGAACAACGCCCTCGTCGTCGGGGAGTCCAACACCTACGGACTCAGCACCATCGACGACCTCAAGACGGCGGGCTACCCGAACCTGTGGCGCAAGATTTCGTACGACAAGGTGGGCAATCCGCTCACCGAGAAGATCGGTTTCAGCACCAACGTCGCAACCCGAAGCATCCTCCTCGGCAAGATGTTGCAGTATCTTGGCGGCAAGACCTGTCGCATTGAAGTCAAATGCCCGCGCCTGCAGCGCGCCGTCAACGACTTTGTCTACAACGCGGAAACGCACAAGCCCGAAGCTGCGCCTGGTTGCTACGACGACCCGCTCTTCGGATTTGCTCTCGCTTGTGTAGGTCTTGAGCCTGAGCATGCCGTCCAGCACAAAGGGGCTACAACGCATCGCCCTCGAACTGAGATGGAGATTTTAAAGTGGCAATTAGTAGAGGGAAGAGACTACGACCCTACCGAGCATTTTGACGACGACTCAAAAGAAGAGCGAGAGCAAGTAGATAGATTAACATCAACGCTTTCTTCAAGTGTCGATAATCTATACGTTAATGACGTTTTCTTTAACAGATAGCGTAGAATAACTTGACATAGTGAGACAAAGTGTCTCACCGTGCAACATAACGGGTCGCCGCCGGGAACGGGCGCAGGAGAGCGGAATGGCAGCACCATCACTTGAGCCTATCGATTGGGATGAGGCTTTGGACTCAGCGGAAGATGGAGCAAACGGAGTCGAACCAGAAGCAGAGCAGACAGTTGCTCATGCTGAAGAAGAGGCTCCTGAAACTCTGGAAGAAGATGAGCCCGAGGTGGAGGACAAAGAGGAACTGAGCGTTCCTGAAGAGTCCGAAGGTGAAGCCGAAGACGAAGTGCCCGAAGTGGAAGACCGAGATCCAGCGTGGTATCGGAAGAACACTCAGAAGTTGCGAGCCTCCCGTCGCCAAGAGCGCGAGAAGAACGCAGCACTTGAAGCCCGTATTAAGGCTTTAGAGTCAGCGCAGAGTCATCCGCAAACGCAGCAGTCGCCTACGAAGGTGGTTGCCAGTGAAGAGGTTGTGTTCCAAGAAGTGCTCGACGAGCTTGGAATCGACCCTGAAATTGAGTCCGAGTCCATGGTTCGCATGGCGCAGATGATGGCTCGTGAGCGAATGCGAAACAACGCCCTTGAGGGCAGTTTCGTACAATCGCGTCATGAGAAAGCATTGGCGTCATTAAACTCTGACATCGACTCAATCGTCGCTGACAACCCCGACATTGCCCGAACAGACCTCATGCACGCCGCTGCGCGTGGAGAGGATTTAAGCGAGTACGTTGCTGACCGACGCATGGCGTTTGATCAGTATCTCGCCGCCAAAGGCTACTCGAAGGAAGAAGCAGCGTCCGCGAAGAAAGCCTCACCGAAAGCCATGCCCGTTGAAAAACGCGCAACCGGCTCTCGGAAGAAGGCCCCGGCAAAGAAAACAGGAATGCACAAACCGCCCGAGTGGCGCGGCAAAGGCATTCCTAAACTAGACCTTGACGACGACCTCGACGCAATTTTTGACGCGAGACGCTAGGTCTGGAGATCCATCATGGCAAACATGACTTTCGCAGCTTCGGTTGTTGCAGAGTTGTTTGAGCGTCAGTTCGGCAACTTCATCAACCACCTCAACTACGGCATGGAAGTGCTCGACCTCTTTGAGATGTCGAAAGCCTCCTTCAACGGCGCGTACTTCGAGTACCCGATGACGGTCAAGCGTGCCGGTCACGGTCGCTACCAGGGTGAAGGCGCAAACCAGCCTACGCCTCGCAGCCTGAACGACGAGGTCGTCAAGTTCTCGGTTTCCGAGTACATCGACAAACTCGGCTTCACCTGGCGCTTTCTCTCGCAGGGCAACTCGTCCTTGCTCAAGAGCAAGATCAAGCGTCGCATCAACCGCGCCTTCGAGGAGAACCGCGAGTTCTTGGACCAGGTGTCCATCTTCGGCAACGCCAGTCGTGGGCTTATCAACGAGCGTATCTCCCCGATTGTGACCGCCAACGCCGCTGCGCCTCCCGCTCCGGTTGTCGCGTGGTCTGCCCCAATCGTTCTTGACTACAGCGGCGACCACTCTCGATTTGTTGGAGCCACTCTCGCTACCGTCTCTTCGTGGGTTCCGGTCACGCTGCGTTGCCTTGACGATTACGCCGCGATTGAGAACGGTCACGGCATCACCGACGCTGGTGCTGCTGGCGCTTCGCACCTGTTCGTGACGGGAAGCGACGAGTTGGCAGGCACGCTGACCATGCGCCTTGTGTCTGACAACAACGGATCAACTGTGCTGATGGATTCGACCATCATCGCTGACGGCTTCGCCGTGAATGTCGAGTTGGACGACACCACTACGGTTGGCGCTGTTCCGGTCGGCACCCCGCAGTTCGGTCGCATCGATCCGGTGACTGGCGCTCCCTACCCTGGCGACGCCTCCTACGAGATGGCTGGCATCTTCCACAACCTGTTTGCAGGTCTGTGGGGCGACAAGGACCGCTCGACCGCTCAGTACGATAGTCTGCGTTCGACTGGTCTGACCATGGCAACCACAGGCACGCATTTGCGCACGGGCTTTACGGCGGCGCGGGTGAGTCACCTCATCCAGACCGTGAAGATTGCTGCTGGTCGCGCCGGTCAGTTCTCGCACATCCTCTGCAACCCGCTGGTCATCACGCGACTCGTCGCTGCTGTGACCGTGACTCTGGAGTTCCAGACGAAGGGTGCTGCCGGAACTGCGGACCTTGGCCCCAAGACTGTCAGCATGCTTGGGTTTGAGCCTAAAGAGTGCCTGAACATGCCCAACGGCATGATCGTCGGCATCAACAAGGCTTGCTGGGAAATCCTGACTGTTGGCGGCAAGATGATCGACATCATCAAGCGTGGCGATGCGTCGGGTGTTATCGGCGGTCCGCTGTTCAAGTCCTCGGACGTGACGACCAGTTCGGATACCGTGTTCTACGGCATTCACCAGTTGGTCTGCGACCGACCTAACGCCAACGGCGCAATCTGCGGCATCGCCCTCGTTTAATCGAGGGGAAGGAGAAAAACCATGAGTAAGATCGTACAACTCTATGACACCCAATACGGATCTCAGCAGGAAGCTACCGTTGTTGGTAGTGTTTCCTCGAAGTCTGTCGCTGTTGTGTCGAGCAAAAGCACCTACTTTGACGCCCCGGTGTCAGGGCTTGTTCGCGGGTTCAAGGCGTACATGACCGCTGGTGGTGGTGGTTCTACTGTCGTCACGCTGAAAGACGGGGACGGCAATACTATTGCTTCGACCAACACTTCGGCTAATGGCGCTCCTAACAAGGGTGTCATTTCGTCAAACACGGTTGACGATGATTACAACGCTGTTACCAAAGGCGACCGGCTTGAATTGCTGGGTGGAGTCTTGAGTAACTGCCAGGCGTGGGTCGAGTTCGAGCCCAGCTAAGAACCATCACTGCAGGAGACACCAGCATGGCGACACCACGATATAAGCGAATCTCACTTCCTGACGGCTTCTACCCAATCGAGGAGTATCTCCTCGGTGGAGAAAAGTTTAAGGAGTTGGGCGGCGCGCTCGGACACAAACACATTGGTGTCTATGCCGGGTTCAACATCGTGAACGGCAAACTTGTGCTGGTTCTCTGTGGCGATAAACCAAAGTCGGAGCCGGTGGTTGCGGTAACAACCCCGGCTCCGACTGTTGCCCCTAAACCTAAACCCCGTAAAAAACCGGCAAAGAAGCCGGGTCGAGGGTTATGGGGGATGGGGTCGGCAGAGCTTCGCGCACTTGCTAAAGAGCATGGCGTCGATTGGCCTGTTGGAGTGAAGAAGCAAGCGATGGTTCCGCTCATCCGCGATGCTATTGAGGAAGCCGAGTGAGTCGCTTTCACATTATTACGCGAGTGCCAGTTTGGGGTCTAAACCTTGTAGCGCAAGCATCAAACGCTCTACTTGCTGTTTACGAAAACAACCTCGACGCTATCGAGCGCGACGTTTTGCTTGCCAAGAGAGATGTTCGTGAGGCAGTCTTGCACCCGCAAGTCAACCCCGACGAATCCTTGCAGCGTCCATCGGCACCCGGTCGTGCTGGACCTGAAGACGATATGGCACCTTCGGTTGCGCCATCGTAGGAGTTGACATGCGAAGCAACCCGTTTATGCCTGTAGGTCCTTATGGGAAACACGAGGACGCTTCTAAGTCACTCTCAGATTATGTAGGAGCAGGGGCAGGAATGCTTCGCCCTATAGCCACTGCGGTCGCTACTGCAAAGGGCGGGCCCATTGCGGGTGCTGGGGTTAGTAGTTTTATGGACTACCTCAGCAAAAAACTCCAAGAAGATGACGAAGACGATCGTAAAGATGCCGCCCGAGCCGCTCTCGGCATGCAGTAGGGAGTTGGTATGCAGCAGCAAGACGAGCAGCGCACAGAGGTAGAACTCTCAGAGTCTGGCAAACTGCCGAAAGACATGTCTGCTCGTTTGCGTGCCGCCCGAACGGACCGTCAGCCACACATTGCCATTTGGGACGCAGGGCTCTCGTTCCTTCACGGCGACCAAAAACTTCGTAACAACGTCTACTCCGCTTATTCGGTTCAGAGCCGGGACAAGCGGGGTCGAGACAAAGGTCTTGCTGTTTCTAATCGCATGCTGCCAATTTACCGCAGCAGCGTTGCAGCTTTTGCCGCTCAGTTTCCAAAGGTTACTGTCTCGGCAATGAACCCGTCCTACGACGACGAGATCAAGAAGGTCACCAACAAGTACGCTCTTCGTGCATGGTGGACAATGAACAAGATGCCTTCGCAGATGCGTAAGGCGGCAGAGTGGATGAGCCCGTGTGGTTCAGTTGGATGGCTCACATATTGGAACCCTGGTCGCGAAAAGGTCTGCACTGAAGTAATCCGGCCTTACGACATTTTGTTTGAGGCGGAGAACGCTTCGGTCGAGATGGCGGATTGGGGCGCAGCCAGGCGAATTGTTACCCGCAGCGAAGCTATTAACGCATACCCTGACAATCGGGAGTTCCTGCTTAAAGTTCCTGCCGTTTCTCAGACAGAGCAAGACGACGCAATTCGGTCTTATACAGACCGAGTCGAGTTGTGGCACACCTACTTTAAGGATGGGCGCTGCGGCGTTTGGTGCCACGACCGCTGGTTGTTTGAATCCCGAACGCCCGAAGACATCTTCCCCATTTCACTCAGCCGGTGGACTCCGTTCCCCGATTGGTTGTACGGGATGCCGCAGTTGTTTCCGCTCATCGACCCGCAGATTCAGTACAACTTGTTCCGTTCGTTCATGCTCGACACCGCTCGACTCATGTCCAACCCGATGTGGCTTATCCCAAATCAAGCAGGCGTGCGTGCATCGCAACTCACCAACGACCCAGGTCAGCCGGTGATGTACAACGGCATGAGTGCCCCACCGACTCGCGTTTCTGCTCCGCAAATCCCACCGCACATCTTTGACATCCAGTCCCGTCAGTTGGGCGAGATGGAAGACCTTGGCGGCATGCACTCCACAACGATGGGCAAGCGTTCTCCCGGTTTGTCGGCAGCAGTCTCGATGCAGACGCTCGCTCAAGGCGACATTAACCAACTCTTCGTTACGCAGCAGGAACTCGAGGACGCCATCGCTCACCAAGCGTCGTGCGCTCTCGTGTACTGGAAGCACTACATGCCCGAGAAGAAGATTGTTGCTATCTTCGACGAGGCGTATGGAACGGTTATCTCACGCGGCGTGAAGTCTGCAAACATTGTTGATCTACCAGAGGTCACCATTGAAACAGGGACTTCATTTGTCAGCACTACAGAAGAGCGAGATGCGCGTCTTATTGAGCTTGCTCAACTTGGCGTCGTAGACCCAGAGACGGTAAAAAACAACCTTTCGTTTACCATCGACGAGCGCAGCGAACTCGACCGTATTAACAGCCTCGCCCATGCGCGGGACCTTCTCGAAGCCTTGGAGAACGGGCACAACGTTGAACTCAGCGAGTACGACGAGGCACCGCTCTACATTGCAATTCAGCAGGTCTTTGGAGAGTACGTTCGCAGCCCCCGATTCTACGAGGGCGCAGCTGATGCGCAGCAAGCGCAGAAGCAGGCGATGCAAATGGGCGAAGAAAATCTCGACGCATCCAACCGCATTATGGTGCAGAACAACATCTGGTCGCTTTACAAAGAAGCGGGCATGTTGCTGCAACAGTTGCAACAGCCGCAGATGCAAGGTCCACCTGGTCAGATGGGCGGCGGTCTTCGCAACCCAGGTCGCGGACAACCTTCTGGCGCAGGGCAGGGTGGCGGCGGGCGTCCAGGGCTGAACGACTCGACCAACCTTACTGCTAGGACCGACTCGCTTAAGGGTCGCCCAGGCACAACCGGCGCACCGTAGGAGACACCCATGTTTGTCGAAAACGTCCGCGCTTACTTCGATCTGCTTATCGATGAGCCTGATGTCACATACATCACGGTTGCTCAACGTCAGGCGGCTCTCGCCATCGCGGAAGAGAACTACCGTCAAGCCATCATCGCAGTCGAAGAAAAAGCCTACGCTATTGAGCAAGACATCGCCTTCACCGGCACGCAAGAGTACGACCTCGGCGGGGCAGTCTCAGCAGTGCGACTTTTAGGCCCATCTATTACGGTTGCAGAGCGTCTGTTTAAGCTGCATCGCGTTGGTCTGCTCGATGACGATGGCAATGTTAAGACTTATCTTGATGCGTCTAACGTCCTTGACGATACGACCTACTCCCGAGATTGGGGCGACACCATTTACAACCTGCCACTGTACTCGATGCTCGGCACGGTTATGCGCTTGTCGAACCCGTACACGGGCAGTCTTCGCCTTGTTTACACGCCCGCGTCTTCAACCAACTGGAGTAGGGATACCGTTGGCGACAACGAGTTCATCGACGACTTTGACCCCTTCCACAAGATCATCGCCTTGCTCGCCGCCCGCGATTACTACACGACGCGGGATGCTGCGACGCATCAGCGCCTCGAAGCGCAGGTGCAGATCGAACTCGACCGAATGGCGTCATACCTCGGAGCGGGACGTTTCATGGAGATGACAGGCGTAAAGGAGAAGTGGTGATTGCTGACTCTGTCGTCAAGATTCTCCCTCAAGGGCTTGCGCTCGACGCGGTAGACAAGAATGCCTTTCTTGGCAATGTCTTTCGTCGTCGTGACGCATGGGAAGTGCGCCCCGGTTTTGGGCAGATGGCGCAGTTTGATACCACCCTGCTAGGGCAGAACACCGGCAATCGCGGCTACACCAAGCAACTAAACTCCTATGCGCTCAAGACTTCGTGGGGGGCTGTTCAAATTGTCTCCGCGTTTACTGTCCTGGGGCAAACGAGTGTGCAGGGCGGCGAGTCGCAGTACATCACCGGCATCGCCATCAACATCTACGATGTGGACACAGGTCGTCGTTGGGAAGAAGTGCTGCACTCGCACACCGCAGAGCGCAACGAGTCTTTCACCGAAATGCCTACCTGGCGCGGCAATTACAACTCCAGTTGGTATCAAGACCGGCAGGATTGGGTTATTGCAACAGACGACGACCACATCTTTTTTACGCCCTTTGGTGACCGACTTCTGTTTGGCAACAAGAACATTGGGTTATGGTGCTACGCCCCAATCGACATCGAACGGACGCGCAGCGCGCAGGCTTTCACCAACCGCTCAGAGCGGGACTGCTATGAGTACAGTGAGTCTTCGCGCTGCATTCGTCTCTACCCAACCAAGGGTGGGCTCGACTTTGATTACCTTGATTCGGCAGGCTGGCCGGCTCCTACGGATTGCACTGTAGTTGAGGGTCGGTTAGCAATCGCGTCAGGCCGGGAAGTCTACTTGTCCGACCCTGGCAGACCAAACAGTCTCATGGCGGCAAACGTCATCATTGTCCCATGCCGAGAGCGCATTACTGCAGTTTCTGAAGTAGGTGGCACGCTCGTCATTATGACCGCCAATGAGACATGGGCGTATCGCATGTCTGGCAGTGCAACAGCGACTGTGGGCGCAAGCATTCGGCGCATCTCCGACACAAACGGATGCTTGGGGCCTCGCGCAAAGGTAAAGATTGACGAGCAACTAATCTTCTGCGACGACACTGGCATCTACGCCTATGCGGGTGGAACGCAGCTTCAAGAGTTGTCGAAGCCCTTGCAGCCGTTGTTCGAGTCTGAGGAGGGGATTAGCCTTCCGCTGTCCTCGTTCTACGCCGACGAGGGGCAGACCTCGACGACCTACGCACAACCTCGGTCGTTCCTTCGGTGGACAGGTAGCAAGTCTATCCACATGGCGTATGAAGCCGACCTTGACGTTATGCTTGTCTGCATGCCTTCTCAGGGTTCAGCACTGTGCTATAGCCGTGGAGCGTGGTCTGTGTGGTCGCTAGAGTCTTTGGCCTCTGAGCGGTCTGATCGTGTAGAGCAGTTGTCGTTTCTGCCACAACCAAACTTCTGCGCAACGGACGGAAGACTCTTTGTCGTGTCCGCGCCCGAGGAGTTTGAGCCTAACGACCAAGTCCTTTCGGAGCCGAACAACGCAAAGTCTCAGTCTTGCGTTATTGCAGAATGGGGTCGCGGAGGAGCACTTGACCGAAGCGTGTCGCCTTACGAAGACATGAGAGTCTTTAATGGACACTACGGCAACAAGACGTCATTCGGTGGCTACTTTATTATAGGAATGCCAGAGTTGCTGCCCGCAGGCACTCCAATGCCTAGAAGCACCGCTGCGGCAGAGGATATTTACCTGTTCCCTGTCCTGCTTAAAACAGACCCAGCTACTACGGTTGCTCCTGACGGGCTGAACCTATTGTTCACCTTTGACAACAATTTGTGGGCACCCTTGTTTACTGGAACTGGTTCAGGAGAACTAGACTTCTCTTTACCAGCAGAGCGCATTGCCGCTAAAGCCGCTTACGGGTGGGGAGCACCAACAGCGACGGAAGAAGTTCGTTGCTATAATGGTGGTGTAGTTGATGAAAACGGCAATGAAATCCGTCTGCGCATTAATGGAAACATTGGCGGCGGCGGGTGGACACACGCGCCATACCTAAACATGGCTGAAGAAAAGTATAACCCGGTTGTATGGCTTCCTTTTCGTTTCATTGGTGGACCCGCAACTAATGCGATGAGCCTTGGTGTTACCTTGGTAAGCGGGGCGTGGGCAGAAGGAGTGGCATCTGGTGGTCTAGGTTTAACGTGGTGGAGATCTGCTGGACTAGAAGGAAGTCGTATTTACTCCGATGCTGTAACACAGCCTGTAGACTGGATCATTAAGACTGACCGATTCAAAGATAATGATGACCGGCAGTTAAGAATGCGCAATGTTATCATGCGCGTACTGTCGCATGGCGAGCGCGCAGAAAAGGCTTCGACATGGACACATGGGCTGATGAACGTAGCTTTCCAAGCGGATTGGAGGGATTGGTCGGGACAGATCCTAGACATGACGACGTACAACGCAGTCCACGGCAAGACGACGCTCCGCTCTCGCGTGATGAACTTGAGCGGCGCAGTCGTGAAGCGTCTATTCGGAGACGGAGCAGGCACAGGCGACCTGAAGTGGGGAGAAACCGCGACGACTAGCGGGAACTATCTTGTTGATGATGAAGAGGTAGACACGCTTGTTGCGTCTGCATCTCTTCGTGGAGAGCGCGTTGCTGTCATGTTGTTTGGTCACGTCCGAGGTCGAGCAGAGCGCATTGTCGTAGACTCTATGGATGCCTCCATCAAAATCGTGGGCGCGGCTCGAAGGTGGGGACGATGAGTTTGATTCATCCCGAACTTCAGGGTCACATGGATGCAAAGGCTTCTCAGCAATGGGCAGACCGAGATCTTGTGCGCCAAATTGTTAACTCGCTTGGGTCTCAGGTTGTCCGCGAAGGATCTGAACTCAAAGAGATGGCGCAGAAAAACAACGCTTTGTACTTGCTTAAAGGGGACCACGGCGGCATGACGCTTTCCCGGCCTGGAAGTCGCGTTTGTGGTGCGCCAGGTGCAACCATGACAAGGCATGTTCTTGTTACAGGCGACGCTCTTATTGAAGGACTGCGCTTCGAGGCAACCCCAAACGGAAACAACGAAAGCACTTTGCTTACTATCGGGGCATCTGCCGTTGTACGCTTTCATGGGTGTACCTTTTATAAAGATGCAAGCATGCCTCCAACTTTCATCACGGTTGAAGCGGGAGGCAAAGCTATCTTTACTGCGTGCGATTGGGGCGGGACGATGACAATCGTTGGAAACGTCTTTGACAACGCAGGCGCACTTCTTGATGTAGTCATTTCAGGTTCAAACAGAACTGGTAACGCTGTTGGCAATGTGACTCCAATGGGGCTTGTATGATTCGCGAACTTGCCAAGCGACTGCAATTTATGTCGTTCACTACGGTGGACGGCAATCGCCTTGACGCCTTTATGCAAGGCATCGTCGAACGCTTTAACCAACTTAAACCTCGCGACATAGAGCGACGGTGGACGCAAACAATGTTTGTGACGGGCTATGCCCCCGCGCTTTTGGCATCAGGTCAGAGTTCTCTTCCATGGCTAAATGCGTGCAACCTCGATAGCGATTCCACTGACTCAAGCACCCCTGGATACCCAACAAACAAGTGGCGCATTAAAGGCACTGAAACTCCCGGCATTGAGCCCGACCAAATCAATGGTCAACAAAGAGTTTGGGCGTGGGCTGGCGAGTTTTCTCGTCCCGTTCGGGTTAACCGTCTTACTATTTATTTGCGCACGGATGGCGTTAACTTTGTTAACTCTTTCAATACCGGAGGCACCCCTCCTCCTGGTTCTTTACCAAACGAATCTTTGCAAGACTTTGGAATTGAACTCTCTGTTGATAACCCCTTTAGCCCAGAAAACCGAAGCCAAGGATCAAGCGCAATTCAGAAAGTTCGGTTCTGGCTTGATCAGTCTAAGTTCTCTCCGGTGACACTTCCTGCTGTGACCGACATGGAACCAAAGTACACTGTCAATGTTCTCAACGTGCCTTCGCTTGGCCGGATCATAGACATCGAGTGCGACGAGCCAATTCCGCAAAACAGTCGAGTGCGCGTCAATTTTGTTATGCCTGAGTATGTCCCGGCAGTATCTGATGCGACGTGGGGTGAAGACCCTTGGTTCAAGCATATCTACTCGCTCACAGTGGGCGTCTTGGAGCCAACGCTATGAGCCAGTTTACTCGACGCAAGTTAACTCGTGGCGTTAAGTTGCTCAAAGAGCATATCTACACGCCGCTGTCAGATATTGCGTCTGCACTCTCAAGCTCAAGCATTGAGTCGTCTTCAGTTCGAGATGACGACATGACCTTCCGCGTTAATCTCTGGTTCCCGCAAATAAACGGCGAGCAAATGTACTACGACAACGCTGGATGGGCGGCGTATGCATCGCCCGATGGGACTCGGCAGTGGGCAGTTCCGTTTGTGCTGCCGCCTCCACAAGACCTATTCGACAACAGCGGGTTGATTGACGGAAACACACCAACCCTGTTTCTCGACGAAGTCATGGTATCTTTCGACCAGCGAGCAGAGCCCGCTGCAGTCGTTGGAGAAGCTGGAGGCAGCATTGGCAAAATTTCGCACCTTGCCGCTACCGAACTCAATATCAAGGTCACAATCCTTGAAAAGACGATGCAGTTCTTCAACTCTCAAGTTAGCGAGTACCCAGACGGTGAACTGTTTTCGGGTGTGCTAACCAAAGCGGCGTTAACTGGTGCGTCGTACCGAACAAACCCGTTTGCGTGGTCTAACCTTAACCGTCAAGTCCACCCATACAAGACGCTCATTGCGGTCATCGATTGCGAAGGTTTGCGCAAAGGCTTTGGGCTTAACAAAAGTTACTACCTCACGCTCCCCTCGTTTAACATGTCGATGAAGTTCCGGCACAAACCGCTCTTGCGAGACATGGCGGCAAGTAACATCCAGAACATGCCAAGTCACGGCGGCGAGCAAACAGCAGACACTGTAAGCATCACAACGCCTGCCGCAAACTCTACTATTGAAGCAGACAGCACAGGCGGAGTAGACGCTGAAACGGGAGTGCTCGACGAGCGATTGCTTAAACGGTTGTGGGCGGGTTACACGGCACAAGGCAATGTTTCAGGCGTAGACCACATCAACAAAGACGCAGGCTTTGAGGTTATTGCTGTTCCGATGTGGAGCAACAACGGCGGAAGTGGCGTAGTTAACGCTTTTGGAATTGATGACGTTGCAAACGCAGGCGTTGCTCCGTCAACAGGCAAGCCGATTGACGAGCGAATCATCCCGCTTCCCTACCCAATGGTCATCCATCACGTCATGGGCGTGTGGAACTACTGCGCAAACCCAACTCTTACAGGCGTCACTCAGGGTGGTCGTCGCCCAACATCAGCAACCATGCATGCTCGCATCGGAGTTGGTCTTATTGCCGGGATGCAGGCTGACGCCTGGGCCGCACAGCAAGTCGCATACCTCGACGTGACGCCAGCAACACTAAGCACTTACCGCGTAGACCAAATAAGCCTAAATCAGCGTCAAGAGTTAACAGATCGAACAGTCCTCGACACAATGTTTGACCTGTTTGCTATCCCTCTTGTTCAAGACGGTGGCACTATGGGCAACGGATACGTTCCCACAGGTACGCCAATGTGGGCATCCAAAGGAGATAGTAATGTCGAAACTCGCAGTACGGCAGGCAACTATCTAAACGTCAGCGGGAACCCTCCAACTGGTGGTGCGGAGCAATACCTCATGGTTCGATGGGAACTCGAAGACGCAAATGGCTTGTCTTCCTTTGGAGGTGGCGCTGCCGCCAACTTTAACGAGATGTACGCAGGAATCGGCGGCAACTGGGTCTTCATTATTGGCAAGAAGTGCGTTGCCGGTGGGCGAGAGCCTGTAATGAGTGCTGGACGATAACGAGCGCGCAAGGCATGTTTGTGCCTGGAGAAAGTTTTATCATGAATGAACAAACAAACAGCCGACCGAAATTGCCGCCCGGACAGTATTACGCAGATGAAGCCCCTGGATATACAGGCCCCAAAGGAGGAGCACCTCTTACTGCATCAACGAATAGTAATGCCTTCCAGCAGGGTTCGGATTACCGACAGCAAGCGGCTAAAAGCGCCATGCTTGCCGGCAGCCGCGCTGAAGATGCTTACAACGCTTACGGCAATCAGATGCGAGACTACCGTCAAAGTGCGGCTCAAGGCTTGCTTGCTCAACAACGCGGTATTGGGCAGCAGTTTGGCAACGCAGCAATCGCTGCGGGTCGTGGCGGAGGTGGCGCTTACGCAGGCAACATCATGGCGGGTGGACAGGCTGCAATGCAGCAAGCCCAACTCGGCGAATCGCAGGCGCAAAAACTTGCCAACATGCAGCAACAGTTCGGCGCAATGGGTGTCGAAGCTGCAGAGATGCAAGCCCTTGCCGCTACCAAAGCAATGGAGATGGGCAACATTAACCAAGACCGGCAGGTAAAAACTGCAAACTATGAAAAGAACATTGCTTCAATGGTCGAAAACTTTTCTAAAGGTCGCAATCGCCCAGAAGATTTCATTAGAGCAATGGATTGGCGCATTCAACTTGAGCAAGATCCTGTGATGAGGGAATGGCTTAAGAAGCGCAAACGTGAAGGCTTACAACAAATGGCGAGTTGGTTCTAATGGCTGGCAGAATACTTCTAAATACGTCTGGTGACGCATTCCGCGTCAAGCCCCAATCACGCCGCCACTTTGATGAGCAGCATGATGACGGGCGCATGTCTGGCGAAGATTGGATGCGAAACATCGGGCAGGCGATGGACTTGGGCATGAAAGCCTACGGCGTTGCGAACGTTGTTGCTCCCCTATTAAGTTCGGGCGGTCAGTCCGTCGTGCCTGGCGCGGCTCAACTCGCTGCGGACAAGGGCGCTGACGCCGTTGTTGCGGCGCAAAATGCGGCGATGCCTCAGCAGATGGCTGCGCCTCCACCACCTCCGATGCAGATGAATCCCGAGACGCACATGCCGGTTGGGTACAGTCAGCATCCAGAAATGGCGCAGGCTCAAGCGGCGATGCAGCAGGCGCAAATGTATCGCCCGATAGAGTCAATGCAGCAAAGCGTAACCAACCCGATAATTAGTAGCATGACCGCTCCGCAGTCTGGAGTGTTTACGCAATCCTCATCAGTAGGTGTCCCGCAAATTCAGTACAGTCCGTTTGAAGGCGTGAGTCCCAACGAAATCATGGGGCGCATGAGCATGGACGGTCTACCTGTTGCGGAAGAAGACACCTTCATGGGTCGCGAGGTCGGACAGATGTCCGCGCCTCCTGCATCGCAAGCGGTCGCTCTGACGGAATTACCAACTGAAACTCTAAGGCAACTACAAGTTGACTTTGCCAACGACCAAGAACGACTTAAGATCGTTCAGGATGAGTTGAGGCGTCGCTCTAGCGGAGTTGAGGGCGGGGGCAAGCAGCAGTCAGCACTTCAAGCCTTTGAGGCAGCAGAAGCCGCAGTCCCGCAGGAGATGGCAGAGTTCGCCACGCTCGCAGACGCGCAGTCCGCACTTGCGATGGCTTCTTCCACAGGCGACCGGCAGGCGTGGAAGGCAGCCGTCGATAACATGGCGAACTCTCCACTGTCCGACGTGCGACCGCAGAACCTGCAAGACGCCATCTTCGGCACCCACGCCGAGCGCGCCAAGCGTGCGCTCATTGCGAAGTATCCAGCACCAAAAGCTATGACCGGCATGGACGCGCTGAAGGCTGAGTTGATGCAGGCTCGCATCGGCAAGTTTAAGACCGACGATGAGCGCAACCGTGCCATCCATTTCCTCAAGGAGTTCAAGGAGTTCCGAGAGGGCAAAAAGTTCGAGTTGTTCAAGAAGCGCCACGCGAAGGAGATGATAAAACTTGGGATCGACATTGGCATCAGCGCCACTGAACTCAATCATCGCGCTCCCAAGTTGCTCGCTCAAATCAAGGCGAATCGAGCAAAGGCTTGGCGAGATTCTGCACAAGCTGCGCGCACCACTCAGGCCCGCAAGTTTGAGAAGACGACTGAGCCGATTCGCAAAGAGATCCTTAAGAACACCGAGGACGCGCCTCGCCGCAAGGATGCACACGACGCCGAGAAGCGACTCCACGACAAGGATATGCAGAAGCAGCGGGAGAAATCTGCAAGCCTTCGAGGCTTCGCCCAAGGACAGGGCGACGCCATGTTCAGAACGTTTCTCAGGGCAGAGGCGAAGCTGGCGGGCGCGGACGAGGTGTTGAGCGACCAACCTTCACAAGCCCAACTCAATGCCATGAGCGAGTCCGAGGCAAAGACTGTCCGCGCCCGGATCGCAAATGCAAAGAAGAACAAGAAGGCGGCGCAGCGCGTCATTGACCTTATCGCAGCGAAGAAGAAAAAGATGAAGGGCGGCGCAACCCCGAAGAGCGCAACCCCGAAGGGCGGCACCAAACCGGTTGTGACGAGCACGCGGAAACCCGGCGACGTTCTCAGTGACCTTGAAAAGGTGGCAGCAGAAGTCAACAATTAAGGATAGATAGCAAATGCCCACACTTGGCGAGACATTTGAGAACCTTCGGAAGAAGGGCAAGTACGACACCTTCGTTGCCAACTACAAGGCGGCAGTAGGTGTTGACCCGTCCCAAATAGACCCGAGCATGCCCTTCGACGAGTTCATGTATCGGTCACGCGCCTTTAAGGCGGGGCAAAAGTTCCTCAAGCCTCTTGACGAGACTCGGAAGGCGCTGACCCACACCAACGACTTTCAAGATAGCCTCGAAAGCATGAGCGTTATTGGGCAAGCACTCGCAGGAAAGCCCGACCCCAAGAAGGCTGCGGAGAAACACAACTACGACAGCATTCACGACCGTGTGAACAACAGTTGGGCGGCGTCGAAGCGGGACTTCAAACCTCGCAACCCGTTTACGCTTGACGATGTTACGCCTGAAAGTCCTTTGGGTGCGGGGCGTCTTGTTTTGGGTGGATTAGAGGGTCTTGCTGAAGGCACTGCGTCCACAGTCACAGATTACGCCAAAGCTCTCACTTCCGTTTTTAGTTTGCCTGGTGCTGCAGGACTCAATCTAGTTATGGACCCGTCAGGTCGAAGTGGCGGGACGCCGATTCAAGGGCTTGAGCAAACGCAAAGAAACTTGAACAAAACACCAGGCTCTGAACTCAAGCGTGACGTGCTCGATAAGCGCATGCAGATGCCTATAATCCATCGTGGACTTGAAGGATTTAACGAGGCGGCAAAGGCGATGTTTGCAATCGGCGGCGCGGCACTTGGTAGCGGCACGCCTGAAGAGCAACGGGAGCTTGGTAGAGCTATAGGCAGGGGCGCAGTCCGAGAAACCGCCGGCACTATTGAGCAAGCATTCAAAGATCCGGTTCGGCTTGCCGAGGCGCAACCGTTTGAGATTGGCACGATGGCAATGGGGCCTGCCGCTCGGAGTGTTGGTGCAGGAACACGCGCCGCACTTGCCGCAGGCAGAGGCTCAAAAGCTGCAGCAAAAATGGGCAAGTTCCGCCATGTTGGCGAAACCGCTGGTCGCGTTGGTGACTTCGTTGCAGATGCGCTCGACCCGCAGAAGCCTATCCGCAGAAGCGTTGATGAGGCTATGCAGGTTACGGACCTCGACCCCGCAATGGCTCGTGAGTTTGATGAACTTCAGCGCCTTCATGAAACGGGCGTGCTCTCGGACGATGTATTCAAGAAGGCGTCTGATGCGTTCGAGGAGAAACACGGCGTCAGTTACGAGACTGTCTACAAAAGTCTTGAGGGCAAAGAGAGTGTGGGGTCTATCGCGGGTCGAGGTGCGCGCAGGGCGTTCGGCGGCGCAATCATGCTTGGCGAGGCAATGGGCGGAAGCCCAGGGGCGCTCGCCACAGCAGCGGGACTTGGGGTGTTTGGTCCACCAGCAATCAAAGCGGCTGGCAGCAAGTTAATGACCCGCTACGCACGGGACAAAATTGCAAGGTCCGTTGTTGATCCGAACAGGATTTTAGACCCGATTGATGAGGAGATCGCAAGACGTTCTTCCGTTGACCCGAACAAGATGGGTATGGGCGTTGCTGCCACTGGTCATGAGGTGTCCGCTCGCGCCTCCACAGCGGGACCGGAAGGTGTTGGTGTCACTGATGCGTTTCCGCCTGCTAAATGGAGCGAGAAGAACATCCACGCAGACCCAGAAGCAGGAGGCTTCACAGCGCCGCCAGGGACCGTTGCGCACCAACTAGCCCTAGAGAGTGGCAGGCAAGCAGAGAGCGCCGCTGTACACGGCGGAAAGGCACAGGCGGCAGCCCTTAGTGCTGAGGCGAAACTTGCCAGCAAAGCAATCGCTGACGCGATGCCTGAAGGGGACCGTCCATCACCAAACTTTTTCCTCAACACAAGCAGACGTTACGTCAAGGCCGCAGCCAAACTCAAAGAGAAGATGTCAGAAGCGGCAGCCCTTCGCGGCAAACTTGAGGACGCTAAGAAGATTGCTCCAGCCGCATACCGACTGCTCCTCGTGCGACGAGCGAAGATGGCAGCCCGTGCTGAATACGTGGACGCCAAGGTCCGCGCATCGCTCAACGACCACATTAAGTCCGAAGGTCGTGATGCCGCAACCGCAGCACTGCACGAGGCGGCGCAACTTGAGCGGGACGCTAAGAGCAAGGCTGAGTCGCTACGAACTATTGAGCCCAGCGCTGCCAAACTCCTAAAGAAAGAAGCCGAAATCGAAAGATTGAAGCGGATTCTCACCGCGACCGAACTGCCAGAGAAGACGGGGCGAGTTGTCGATGCCGAGTCAACTGGCGAGTTCGCTGTGCGGGCAAAAGCTTCAAAGACCGATACACGCAGCATGATCCAAAAGATGATCAGTGTGGAAGAAGTTGAACTTGCTGCGCTTAGGAAAAAAGTAAAGAACTACGGCGCATACCAAGACGCGCTCACAGCACAGAAGACGGCGGCGAAGGCATTCGACGGCATCAAGACAAACTACATGTCTGTTGTTGAGCGAGCATCCAAGGCAGCCAACCGTCTCTACGAGTCAGAGCGCGCAAAGAAAGCGGCAAACGCCCGGTCAAAGATGACCGCCGAGGAGATTGTTGCCGCGTCAGGAAAGAGTGGGGCAGAGCGGGCCCAATCCGCATCCCGCCGCATGCAGATTGCTGAAGACTTTGTTCAGAAACTTGAGAGCGACAACAAGTCACTCAAGGCGTCAAACGCAGGCAGGCTCCGCATCATCGAAGACGGAAACGCGCAGCGCGTGCTCAGTCTTGTTGAGGAGTCTCACAACCAAACGAAGCGTGCCGAGGATGCTTTCAAGGCAGAAGCAGACTTCCCTCAAACACAGAAGGGAATGGAGCGAGTGTCGGGGCAGGACCAACCGATGGGCACCATCGGGCGAACGACGCAAAAGATCGATGCAGAAGGCAACCCGATCTTCGAGAAGGACGCCTTCGGAAAGGAAGTTCCGGTCACACACAAACTCGCCGAGACTTACACTGATCCCGCCACCAAGGCGCACATCGAGGCGACGGTGAAGTTGTTTCAGCGTCATAGCCCGAACTCGAAGATGGCAAAGCCTGGATACCTTGCGCAATTACTCGCCACCGTCGAGCAGAAGAAGGCGTTTGCTCTCGCGTTTAGCAAGCGATCCCGCGCCTATGTTGCTTCTGCGTTTGCGGACACTGTCATGGACAGGTTTCCAACGACGGACTGGCGACCGCACAACGCTCGTGCCTGGCTCAAGTCTGAGTTTGGTGCTGAAATCCCCAAGAAAGGGTTCTCCAGAAAGAAGTTCAGGAATGCTGTTCGGAATGCACTCGAAAAGAAAATTTCAGAGGACATGGCAGCGGCGGCAATGGGTGGAAGTCTTACCGACCTTCGCATCACAGTACCTGGCGTTGACGGCCGAGTGCTAACGGCAGCGGAAAGGGCGGCAGGAGTTGCGGACCCAAGCAAGCAGATCGTCTTCTCCGTCGCAGATACTGCGGGCAAGTTTTTGTCCAAAGACCGGAAGAACCCACTGACCGAAGGGCAGCGTCAGGCAATTAAAGCAGAGGCTGCGTCGGGCGTCTTCGAGTCGATTCGGACCCAACTCACGACGGATTCTATGAACTCATCAGTCGCGAAAGAGGCAATGCGAGGCATGGCACATGGCGCTGTGGATGAGCGCAGCCACGGACTCGCGTCTCTCGCTCGCATGCTTGAGGGTGAACACCCGTCGAACGTAGTCCTGTTCGACCCTGCCGTGCTAAACAGTCAGTTCGCAAACAGTCCCGAAGCGCGTAACAGTTTCCGAGCTGCACTCAGTCGCTACATGGGCGACCCGTCCAAGTTCTACTCTGACCAGAAGATTCGGGAAACGCTCAACTATTTCCTTCAGAACTACGGTGAATCCAAAAAGGGCAACAACCCAGAGGTCGCTGCTGCGATGATGACGGGCATGCGACTCCAAGGTGTGCCAGTTCAACCAGGCGCAAAGGTCTTTGTGAAGACAGGGTACGGAGATGTCGTCGGCTCAAGCATCCGGTTCAACTCGGCGATGCAGGAGGCGCGAGGGATTTTGAGTAAAGCCGGAAAACTTGCCCAAACAACCCAACTCGCACACTCACTCGCACCACAAGCCGCCAACCTCGCGTCCAACACGATGACCATCTGGTCAAGCCTCGGCATCTCTCCACCCAAAGCCATGATGGGCATTGGCAAGACGTACCATACCATGTGGACGAGGTATGAGACTGGCAAGATGACCGGCATCGAAGCTAAGGTTTGGGACGCTGTGATGCGGACAGGCGTTGCGGACTCCTCGCAGTTAACGAGCCGGATGATGGGGCTCATGGAAGGAGGGTCATCGCAGGGGGCTCTCGGAAAGTTAAAGGCATACAACCAGTTCTGGAAAGAGGTCTACAAACAAGGCGATGCTGGTCCCAAGTTGTTCCTGACGATGGACCAAATGCACAAGTCGATGAATGCGGTGAGCGTGCTGGAGATCGGCACACCCATGCAACTATCGCTCGGCAAAGGCAGGTTCATCGAAGTGCAGCGCACTTCGGATGGTTTCGTGAGGTTCGGCAATCGCAAGTTGGCAATGGACTCGCCGGAAGCATTGGGATACCTCGCAGAACATTCCAAGATGTTTGCGGACTCCACACTCTTCGACATGAATGATATGCCAGGGTTCGTGCGCGGCGCAGTAGGCAGGCACTCGGTTGCCATGTCCATCTTCAACGCCTATTTTCCTTGGGCGTTTAAAGCGTCTGAGTGGCCAGGCAAGAAGGGGTTGATGTCGAACATCGCTGCTTATGATCCCCTAGGCGGCATCCAAACGAAGTCCGTCGCCATCAACAAGTTGCGCGCCAAAGAGTTTGCAAAATTGGCGATGCGCAGAACCGTCATCCAAGCGGGACTTCGTAGCGCGGCGCAAGAGCGTGATGATCAAGGCTTGTCGAAGTACACGGGATGGGACGCCACAAGCAACCCGATTCTTATGAATCCGTACTCAACTGACATGGCGGTTGTTGAGACGATGGACCTCGGCTCAATGACCCCTGCCGTCATGGCTGACGCTGCGCTTCGCATTATGAACACAGCAACCCTCGAAGTGTCAGGTCGAGCCAGCAAGTTGGCGCGAGGGGCGGGCATGACCTACATCGCCAACCTCTTCGGCAAGTCCCGAGAGCAGTACCGCGATATTATTAACAACCCTGACAAGTACAATGAAACGGAGCGCAACGCCGCTAAACTGTATCAACTGCACACGTCTGGGAACATCACGAGCTTGAAGATGGTTGCTTCGTACTTGGGACTCACGGGCGGCATGTTCAACCAGTTCGTCACAGACCTTGATAAAGGCAGGTTCAGGACCGGAACTCAACTTCAGTTTCTGCGCATGACCGTAGGTGGCACGGCAACGGCGATGCTTGAGGCTGCGGGAGAGGCAGCCGACCCAACCGCAAACATGACTTCACGGAAGATGTTAAAGCAGACGGACACGGGTGCGCGGAAGGAGAACTTCGGAAAGTGGTGGTTCGCCAACCTGTTCCGATTCGGGTTCCGCGAGCGCCAGTTGATTGGCAAGGATGGCGGCGTGGAGCGGTACATCACCCGCCGCAAGAGCATGATCAACGAAGCCTACATCAAACCGCTTGAGGATAGGAAGAAGGTGGCTCGTTCAAAACTCGGTGAGGCACTTCGTCGCAAAGAAGGCGCAGCAAAACGAACCGATCCTGAAGGCCAGGCGCTTTATCAAGAATACAAAAACAAAGCCGATGAATGGAGCAAAACCATCACCAACATCAGCAACAAGATTGGCGAAAACCAACGCTGGGCAAACGAGACAGCCAGCCAGTTTTCAGTGGCAGCGCGAAAAGCAAGGTTTGAGTTCAACGAGAACCGTCGCCGCATCGCAGCCAAGAAGCGACCACCAGACATCAATCGCGCCATTAAGGCTGCGTCTAAGTACAAGTCACCGCTTGCCTCACCAGAGGTACAGGGTGCATTCTCCCAGTAGCGAGGTATCCCATGGCAAACCAGACGACCCCAGAACTCATCGGCACCCACTCGGTAGCGGCAGGCGCGAAGGATGCTGCAGCCCCCGCATACCACAGCGCGAACGCCCCGCTTGTAAACCGAAGGTATGACAAATACCTTAGCGTGTTTATCAACGTAAGTGGCGGCGCAGGCTCTGTTGCTGTTACGGCATATGCCATGACGAAGGACGCCAAAGCCCCTGCTGCAGATTTTGGGCTGTTAGGAACACTGACAATCGCTCATGGTGGCGCGGCTGATTATGAAATTGAGTACCCGCTCATCGGCGCAGGAAAAGACATCGGATTTTACGTCGATGACGGAGCGGGCGGCATCATTACTCCCGCATGCACTATTAAAGTGTTGGCTTCGTCCGACCGGGGGTAGGGCATGCGACAGATCTACGGAACCGCCAATGGGAAATTGGCGATAATTACCAAGATCGACACTGCTTTGCTTTCTGCGGCCACTCAGTTTGGCTGCGAATTGTGGGTGTCGCCACACGACCTACGGGATTTAACTCACAACGCTCTTGTTGAAGAGTGGACTGCTAGGGTTGGTAGTTCTCCAATTCAGACTTCTGCCACTAAACGTCCAAAGTTCGATCGCGACCGAATGCTGGTGGTGTTTGATGGCGTTGATGATGCGTTAGCTACCTCTGTAGATTTGAACGGAGCAAGTGGAGCAACAGTTTGCGCCATTGTAGAGTTGGACTCGAACACAGCGACGCAAGTTCTTTTTGAATACTCTGTCGCATACAATTCATATGACGGATTAGTCTTTGGTATCGACTCTTCCGCTCAATTTTGGACCGGAATGGGGCCTGGCAGTTCAAGCCTTAGTTATCAAAACAGCTTAAAGACTTTTCCAATTAACAGCCGAATGCTGCTTGGAGCCCAATACGACAGGTCTGTGCTGCCAAACAAACTTAATCAGCACTACGTGTTGCACGGTGACGCAGACGAGAACCTGTTGTTTTCTGTGGACAAATACGGGAGCGCCACAACAAATTTTGGCTCGCACTTGTCTTGGCTTGGCAGTCGCAACAACGGATCCGCTCGCGTCCTTGACGGAGGGTTTGGTGAAGTAATGATCTTTAGGGAGAAAATCCCACACAACGAATATGAAGAAGTGCGCCGTCTCATCGCGGTGAAGGAGTCACTGTTGTGAGCCGCACAGTTATTATCCGCCACTCAAGCGGACCACTAGCTTCCGTGCCTCTGACTCTTATTGGAGAGACTGAGATTGTTGCGTATTTGGGTTGCTCCTGGGATAACCTCCCATCTCCAGGCTCTCTTAAGCGCAAACAATTCCATCACCACACTCACCAAAAACGCTATACTGGTGCCGATGTGTGGGCGTGGGTAAAAAGCCTTGGTTACGCGCCTGTCGTCATCCTTACCCCAGACGAGGAACTACCAGCGCACAATAAAAACCATACGACAGGAAACGATTAATGTTTGGATTGGAGTTAGCTCAAACAATCTCAACAGCATACCCACAGATAGCCACGGAAAGCAGTGGCGTGTCTTGGGGCGCGCTAATTGCTATCCTTGGCGTCATATCAACTATCGGCGTTGGCGCGCTAGGCATCTTCTACAACATGCTCCGCAACGTAGGAGGAGAACTGAAGACTACTATTGAAAAGCAGAACATTCAGTTCACCGCTATGTTTGAGCGTGTTAACGACAAGATTGAAAAAGTTGAAGTTGATTCTCGCAGTAGCCGAAAAGACCTTTTTGATTCTCAAATGAGGCTAAAGGATCAGCATGCCGATCGTTTAACCAAGATCGAGACAACAATAAAACTCATGTCAATGAAAACCCCCATTGCAGGCAACCCCCCAATAGGAAACTAAAACCACCATGAGCACAGAAGGCACTATGAATCTAAGCAGGAGCGCAACAAAGGCGCTTGCTGAAACGCCAGCAAACATGTTCAAGCTGATGCTGGAGACGTGTCGGCGCGACTGCCCTGGCGACTCATTCCTAGACCCAAACACAATCACGCTGCTTACAAGTGTGCCAATCCGAGGCATCGCCGTTGCTCAGTTTCAACGAGCGTTTGGCCTAAAGGTAGACTCGCACCCAGGCGCAGCTACGTTCTCCGCGTTGTGGGAACTCAACAAACCAACTCGCGCACAGTTCGAGGAGCGCATGCTGAACGCCGCCCAGGACACGGGCACTATCTACACGCTCGGTGCGGGCGGTTACGGGTGGATGCAGGATGAGTTCGATGCGGAGTGCGACTGTTCAGGCTTCATCGCGTTCTGTCTTGGACTATCCCGCAAGCCATCTACCGCGTTCATGGCAAAGGGCGTTAAGTGGTGGTTCAGCACCGACAGCATGATTCTCGCCGCCAAGGAAGGGGTCTTCTTCCGCGAGGTAGAAAAGGGGACTCCCGGCTGCATTGTCGCTTACCCAGACTACAAGTCACAAGGCAAGCGGCGACAAGGGCACACCGGCTACATCACCGAGTGGCGAGGCACAGTCCCATGGGGATACGACTGCTCATCATCGCAGTCACGCAAGACAGGGGACGCTGTGAAGTTGCGGTCCCTCAGTTTCTTTAACCGCCACAAGGCAGCGCGCTACTTCGTGCCGTCGTGGTGGCAGGAGTAAGTCATGGACCACACCATCATCGAAACCGTATTGACCTGGGCTCTCACTGCGGTAAAGGCGTACCCGCCGCTCACCGTCTACCTGGCGACCGCTGGCACCATCGCAGCCATCATCCTGCTCGCACAGCCCGTACTCAAGGCGTTGGTCGAGTGGACTGACACCGACGTGGACAACATCGTTTTGAAGTGGGTGCTGTTCGTCGCGGACAAACTGACCCCGGCAAAGGCAGTGCGCGGCGCAAAGATTGTGACAAAGGCCGAAGCAGATAAAAAGGTCGTAGCCAACATCGTGAAGCAGTACGGAGGCGCGGCTGATGTCCCACCAGTTATCTTGGATACGCTGACCGAGGCGCAGAAGAACGCGCTCGCGGATGCTTACGTCAAAGAAGCTACAGACAGTTAGTCCAAGCAATCGGATGTCCGTTTTCTTCTGCCGCAGTTGTTAGTCGAGACTTTATTTCACCCGCTCCAAACAACCCGTCTTCATCGAAAATAACGACTGCCGACGAGAAGGTCCCGCCGCCTGCAGTAGGCACACCATTCGCTCCGCAAAACGAGATGCGCCCTTTCGGGAAGCCGATCCATTGAGCGTGAGGCCAGATGCATTCATGCCAGTAGCTAGCGGACGTGCTTGCTTGAATCAGCATTACAATGACGCCTGTCCCGCCGTCGAGGTATTGCTTAAACGCATGCCGCACAAAGCGACCCTGCAACGGCGAAGAGTAGGGAGGGTTGACGTGAACTACTTTACCTTCCCACTTTCGAGAAAGCCCGTCATCGTCGCGTGTGAAGTTGACCCTCGCCACTTGCCGACTAAAGCAAGCTGCTGGGTCGAGGTCGATCGGCCCAAGCGCATCGAGATACCACTGCGGCGTAAACAGTTCGTCGCTGTCTCCGCTCAGTTTCTCCGCTTCAGTGCGGTTAAATAGCGTTGCCTGGCTCATCGCTTGCCCTCTCGCATCCGGCGCATCAGCAACCGACTCATCGTCCCGCTCCCTCGACAACCCTTGCACGTCACCTTGTCAGGGTCAGAGGTCAAAGGCCCCCTTCCTGTCACGCACGCGGGCGCTTCCATGTTCTCCAGCATTGTTAGGTGAATCTTCTGCGGCGTCTTCCTCTTAGCCATGCTCAACCCTCCAAGCTGCAGCCACTGCAAGAGCGGCAAACGTGTGCGCAGTCGCGCCCTTGCCCGACCGAAGGCAAGCGAGCGGCGACGGGTTGTCCTTTACGCCCAAGCCGTTGCCGATGTTCGACCAAGCGAACGCGTACATGTCCACCATTGCGGCGCGGATGTTGCTGTCCTTTGCGCGAGAGGAGCCGCAGATCGCAATCTTGATAGCGCGCCTGGTGATGTGGTCCACCTCGATGCCGCGAGACATGAGAGCCCGCTCGATGAACCGACCCTCCCACCGCACGGTCTGGAGACTACTATCGCCGAGAGGCATGCCCTGCGCAGCGAACGTCTCCATGATGACGCGGTCGTGGAAGTTCATGTTCTCGATGCGCCACAGGACGGTCGCGTTGTCTTCCCATCCCGCTTCGACAGGCTTTTCTGCGAGCGGGTCGAAGATGACCCAACCGGTCTTAACCGTGCCGGGGTCGATGCAGAGCCACCGCTCTTTAGCCTGCGGATCCGCAAAGCTCATGTGCGCCTTGAAGTCGGAGTCATTCATAACGCCTCCTCCCAACGGTCCATCTCAGCAGCGCCATTCACCGTCTGATACCACCCGATACTCTTCTCATACTCCACGAGCCCCTTGCGTTTGAGCGCCTTGAGCGTCTGTGTGCAGGCGAGTCTGCTCATCTTGGAGCCCTGCGCGATGCGTGGCATCTGATTCGGGCCTCGGTCCAAGTAGCGCAGCAACTTGTATTGTTGCGTCCCTGGTGTGACGCCGCGTGTCATCGTCGCGCCCTTCTCTTGCCTGTTCAGCATTGCTTTCTCCGTGTGTGTTGTTGAGTCTTAAAGACTTCGTAGTGCAGACTCTTGCCTTTCGACGCAGTATTTCACCATCGGCCAATTCTGCTTCCACTTGTCCGACCACTTCCCCCAGCACTTAACCAAAATCATAAAACGCTTGCCCTTCTGATTAGCTTTTTTGCCCCAGCCGTTGCTGTTGATGTGGCGACCAACCCAGTTGTAACCCTCGCGCTGACGCTTACGGCAATACTTCTGCATACGGTAATTATCGCCCCACTTTGCAGCGCATCGACCGTTAATGTTTGCTGTCACTTTATCACCGGACTCCTTTACCTTCTTGGCAGAAGCGGGAGCCGCGACAGCAATGCCTGGAGTAGCGTTGATAAACATCAATAGAATCAATAGTTTCAAAAAAGTATTCATAGCTGCTCCTAAATATAATCAAACTGCCCGAAGGCTGCCCGCACGCTGTGACTATGAAGGCATTCCGCAAGGTGGCGGTTATGGTGGGCGCATGTGCGACTGAGTCGCGAGGTTCAATCAGCAGGTTTGAGTGCGGATTAAGGAATCTACACAGCTTGCGCGCCTTGCGGGTTCTAGATGAGAGGCTCGCGCCCCTCCATGTCGTCGCGAAGGTACTGCTCCATCGTCAGTGCCTGCGTCTCGGTCATCGACTTTGAGGACTCAACCCCAACAGCCTTCTTCGCAGCCTCAAAGTACGCCTTTGAGTCACCGCTCGACCGCTCTTGTCGTGCGCAGTCATTCGCCATGGCGCGGAGTTTCTTCTGCGCATCTCGGAGAGCATCCCCTTCGAGCACCGCCGACTCTTCGATAACCTCAACCTCTACACCTTGCGGCTCCTTTGCAGGCTCCTGCGCTGCCGCAAGGCGTGCCGCCAACACATCCTGCCCCTTGGGCGCGGGAAGGCGCTCAGACGGGCGCACAGCGTGTCCTCCACGGTCAGGCTCATTGCCCTCGAACTTATCCTCTGCAACCGTCACAGCACCAAGGCGACCTTCCGTCTCAGGGTCCAGCCGGATTGCGCGACGAGCGTACACATCGCGGTACACCGTCTTCAGGACGTACTCAGGAAACCACTTGCGCCAGTTGCCTTGGTTCTGCGCGCAGTCCGCGTTCGCCTTGACCTTCGCAGCAGTTACAAAGTGGTAGTCAATCATGCCGTCCGTGTACTCAATGCGAGCATACGCACCGCGAAGACCGCACTCGCCGTTCGCCCAATGCTGAAACAATCGCTCCTCGCCAAAGGGATCGTATTCATGCTTGACGACGACACCTTCCTGCACGAGCAGGGTGTCCGAAGTGTGGACGAGCAACGCCTTGACCTGGGCAACGTGCGGCTGTCGCTCCATCAGGTACTTGAGCCCGCCGAACATCGGCATCACCGTCAACTCGCCCCGTCGAGGGATAAGCGCGACGTGACCATGCTGCTTGCCTGGCAGCAACCCCATCGTCGCGACTTCGAGCATCGCGTTGAACACCGAGGTCGGGCTGCACTTGGCGATTGCTGGCTCCTGCACAGCAAGTGCGACCTGGGCCATAAACATGTCGCCCGACATGAAGCCACCAAGGGCATTGCCGATGCGCGACTGCATCTCTGGGTGAGCGAGCCACCCTCGAACCTGTTTGCTTGTAGCGAGTTGCTGTCCCATTACTCACCTCCCTTGACCAACTCAATGGTCTTGCTTGCGTTATCGGTCCATCGGATCATCGACTGCGGACTCACCACAATCACTGATCCGACTCCAAACCTGGTGCTATCTGCGTTATCAACAATCTCGACCGACAGACTGCTTGGCGAGACGGAGACGATACGACGCCTCCCACCGTTGCGACCTTTGTAGATCTTTCCTTTGTGCCAAACACACTTGCGACGACTTGCCATTACTGCACTCCCCTTGTTTGCGTTGCTGAAACACTCAGAGAAAACGCTCTACCATCGCTGCACATAGCCATATTTTTGTATTGGTCGTGATGAAACACGGGCGACGGGCTGCATGCGAACTCGAACATCTTCTTCTCAACATAAACATTGTGAGACTTTGCAAAAACTCCACACATAATCGCCCCCCAAAACGCCCCAACAATGAAGCCTGTGATCAAGTTTTTAGCTTGGTTATCCATTACTTCTTCGCCCTAGGGAGACGCAGCACCCGCGTTTCTTTCCCGGTTGTCACATACGTCTCGTACAGGTTGGGGAACTGGTCAGCCATCGACTTTGTGTCGAATCCAACGCGACCCTTCTGCCACTTCCACGTTGCCTTGCCGATGCCATCAACATAGACACCTTCACGGTCGCCAATGTGGTCCTTAAGAATCTGCGTCAGGCGCTTTTCCTGCGCTTTGTAGCTCTTAATCTCATCGCGGATAGCCATCAACTCGCGCACAGTTCGGGCCTCCTCATCGTCAGCCTCCTCAAGCGGAGCGGTCTGCTTCGGATGCTTGTTCAGCAGGTAGGAGTCTGCGCCAACACTTCCATCGAGCGCAGGCGGCACGTTGCCGATGACGTGCTTCGTCCACCACGCATCGCAGAAGTCGAGCATCGCCTCTTCTTGCGCAGGGTCCCTCTCGACGTAACGCCACAGGAACTCATCCTTGAACGTGATGTAGGCAAAGACGTATGCGCCCTGAACTTCGGGAGGGCAACACGCAAGCTGGTAGCGGACCTGGGCGGCGTAGACTGCGGGGATGCCGTCGTCTTCCCAGCCGTTGCCGTCGCGTGCGGTCTTCACTTCAACAATGCACGCGCCCTTCTCACCGTTGGTCAGCGTCCCGTCAGGGTGAAACGCCGCCCAAGGACGCGGACCTTGCAACGGCAGTGAGTTGAAGTCGCCGCCGCGCTTACTTTTAGTCGCGCCGACTTCCTTGCAGCCCCACTCGAACACAGCACCCTCAAGGATGTGCCCGCGCCTGGTCGCGTTGTTGCCCTTCGACTCTTCCTGCGGTTGCGTCTTGCGCGCCCACACATCGAACTCGGTTGCCCATGTAGACAGGCCCAGGATGGCGGGTGCTTCGGATGCTCCGAGGTAGGTGCGTCGGTCGTTTGTCTTTCGGTGTTTCATTCTTTCCTCCGTGTGTGCGGTCTTTGTACGCTAGTGCGTGGGTGGGGTCAAGGGGTTTCGCGAGGTTTGTTAGACGCCGCAGATGCCAGCGCATTCGTTGTCCCACCCAAACGCCATCTGATCGTCTGGTGCGCCATCAAACCATCCCGGCTCAGACGCGGCGCGCAAGTCGGGGCGCAGGTAGGGTCGATCCTCAAGCGCTCCGTGTTTGCCGTGCATGTTGAACCCTTCCTCCAGGGCTGCATCAACCTCCATTACGCGGGCGCGGTCTTTCTCGCTTAAGATTGACCATTCGTGTTTAGTTCGGAACGGGCAGAACACGCACGAGGACCGGGGCGCGGTTTGTCCTGCGTTTGCCATGATGGTCTGGCACTCAAGGCGAGACACCGCGTCGTTTCGCAGCCGCCCATCGAACTCTTCGATCAGTGGGTGCCACGAATCGACCTTCATGCGCTGCATCTCGTCGCGGCTGATGCCAAGCCAAAAGCGGTAGCCGGGGTCAGCCTTCGTCGACTTGCCGCCCGCAGCCTTCACAAGTCTGCGCGCCAAGATGTGCAGCGGGTTCGTCTTGTAATTATAGGTACAGCCACGGCGCACAAGTTGCGGCGGTCCCCCGTTCGGATTCTTTAAAAAGTAAGGCAACGTGTTAACGCCCTTGCCTGTCAGTGCCTTGTTAATAACTGCCATGCCCAGGCGTGGGCGCTTACCCCCTTTGCGGGTGATGTGGAATGGCGCGATCGCGTTCAAGCGTGGCTTCAATGCCTCGATGTGAGCGTACACATCCTCAGATTCTTCGCCCGTGTCAGACCACAAGATCGCATCTGGCCTGGGCAGTTTGCCCTGCTCGATGAGCACGATAATTGCGGTGCTTTGTACGCCGCCGCCGAATGAAAGTAGTTCAAGCCTCTTCATTAGTTCCCCCACTTGTTGTGGTTAGACTACCACTCGCCGTCTGTGAATCGCTGCGCAGGCCCATCCCATTGCAGCGGTATCTCTCCGATTGTGCCGCCCCGATTCTTTCGGACGAGCAGCAGTGCCTTCGTTGGGTCCGCGTCCTCATCATAAATGACGTGACGGTAGACGAAGCAGATCGTGTCCGCATCCTGCTCCAACTGCCCCGACTCCCGAAGGTCGGAGATGATCGGCTTGTGGTCTGCGCGTTCCTCGCACTTGCGGTTAAGCTGCGAGACTGCAATGACGCAGACGCTCATGCTTTTGGCGAGTCGCTTCAATCCGCGACTAATCTCGGCAACGGCTTGCTCGCGAGATCTATGTCGACCATCGGCCTTCATCAGTTGGAGGTAGTCCACCACGATGAGCCCAAGCGGCGACCTGGCGGCTACCCAACGGGCTCGCGCTTCAAGATCCCGCACCGAGATGCCGGGTCGGTCGTCGATGTAGAGCGGCTTGCCTTCAAGGTTGTGGACAGCGGCTGCGAGTTTCACCGCTTCGTGCTCAGTGTAGGAGGCTTGGTCAATTTCCTTGGCGCTGACCCCGGTGTCCGAGGCGAGTCGGCGGTTGCCAAGTTCTTCGTCTGCCATCTCGCCGGACCAGAACAGAACTCCGCGACCTTGGTTCGCTACGTCCATCGCAATCTGCGCGCCAAGGGCTGACTTGCCCATGCCGGGACGTGCGCCGATGACTATGAGACGAGGCGCTTTGAGCCCGCCCATCGCCTCGTTCCACAGGCGCAGGCTGATCTGAATCCCAGGCTTGCGACCGTTCTTGCGAGCATCTTCGGCGGTGATGAACGCCTTCTCCGCAGCAGCAGCGATAATCGTCGGCTCGTCGCGGGCGCTGTACACGCCTGAGAGGGCCGCAACAGCGTCAGAGGTCGCAGAGGTCGCGTCATCGTCCTCTCCAGCCTCTAACGCAGCCATAGAGCGCCGCATAGCCGCATACGCTTGTCGCCTTGCGTAGCGATTCATCACGATGCCGCCCAAGGCGTCGAAGGAGTACTTCGTGCAGGCGTCCCCCTCGACAGAGATTGCGAGGCGAAACATGTCCGCGAACGGTGCGCCCCCATCCGCAAGATGTCGGGCGACGGATTGCGTCGTGACCTGGCGGTCTTTGCGGTGGAGTTCGATCGCTGCTCCGAGGAGGTCGCCGAGTTGCTGGTCGTAAACCATCTTCGGTTCAACGGTCAGCAGGTCGAGGCAATGTGCGGCCTCGTAACTAATGCAGGCACCGACAACAGCGCGCTCTTCAGGTTCGCAGGTTAGGTGTTCGAGGTTCATCGCTATCTCCCGAAGTTGTTCGCGGGCGGGCGGGCGACGCGCCCTCGCGCCGTTGGGGGCTCAGAGTCCCCGTAGTTTCCGGCCTCGACTTTTGCTGCGTTGGTCGGGTTGCACAGCCACGACAGGGTGGCTCGCCACTTGCGGTCATTCTCTCCGCGAAGGTGGGAGCCGCGAGAGGCTTGTGTGAAGTAGGCAGACCAGTCGAAGTCGGAGCCGTTCGCTCTCGCTGCTTTGAGCACCATCTTCGTGATGCTTGGCGAGGGCATGCCTTCGGCGTTAGTGCGGACCTTCGGCATGCGAGCGGGTACGCAGATTGCGGTGTAGGCTTGGACGATCTTGACGACGGTGGGGTTGGTCTTCGCCTTCTTCGGCGCTGTTCCCGGCGAAGCCGGTGCAAGGATCTCTTCTTTATTCTCTTCTCTTCTATTCTCTTCTATTCTCTTATGTGCGACATGCTTGCTAGACCTTTGGTCCACTAATGAAAGTCTGCCGCCTGTGTGTTCAATGACTTGCAGGTCAGTAGCCCCAGACTCTGCGAGGTCCGCGATAGCTGCGCGTGTCGCTTCGCAGTCGCCAAGACCGCTCAATTCTTTGAGGTAGCCGCGTCGAATGTTGGGTGTCGAGGGCGGGCAATCCGCGAGCATCCCAAGCAAGTAGATGGTGAGCACGTCACCTTTGGTGCTGACCTCGATGAGTCTGCCGCCAATGAGGTCGGTGAGCACCGCGTCAACCTGTGTGCCTCGCAGTGAGAGTTCACGTCGCAGGCGTCGCTTGTGGATGCGGATGCAGCCCGTCTTAGTCGCTGCTGGACCCGTCGCTAGATAGGCGTAGGTCGCGATCGTCGCGTGGTCGAAGTCGAGCAGTACATCCCACGATGCGAGCGTTTGTCGTCGCCATCGGTCAGCCATAGGAGCCTCACACGCCCTGCTCCGCTCACCATAGCGGCAAGCGATCCAAAGCAAAATCCGGGTCCGCGATGTTGACGGTCCCATATGATGAGCGGAGCAAGATGTGCGATTGCTTCGCTTCGTTACCGACTTGCCGGTCGGCTGCGCTATTTGCGCTCGTGGATGCTACCGCGACTGCGGCAAACGGGTCAAGTCGGG
>ERZ1046740.405-NODE-405-length-36752-cov-28.909557_pt1 | contig 36752 bp, 30 predicted proteins | sample MGYA00383093_ERZ1046740 | MGnify/ENA primary metagenome ERZ1046740 (study PRJEB29581, sample SAMEA5548363) | metagenome | biome: marine; feature: coastal; material: water | depth 25 m | study: Short-term variability in the microbial, nano- and picoplankton... | reverse complement strand
AGAGAAGGTGGTCGTACTGTAGGTGCGGGTGTTGTTTCTAAGGTTACGGATTAATACTAAGCTAAAGCTTAGTTAAAACCTAAGAAGAATTTGGCTCGGACTTAGGTCCGAGCCTTTAAAGTTTATAGGCGAGTGGCTCAACTGGTAGAGTGGCGGTTTCCAAAACCGTTGGTTGGGGGTTCGAGTCCCTCCTCGCCTGCCATGTTAAAAGGTGTAATGTGAGTAAAACGATAGAAGGTCAAGCAAAAGAATCGTCACTAGGAATGTATTTATCAATTCTTGTAGTGATTGGATCTCTTGTTGTGTTTTATTTGGATCCATTGACACTAACAACAACATTGTACAAAGTGTTGGTTTTGTTGGTGGGACTGGTCATTGCTGGCTTGATATTTTTCAAGACACCTCAAGGTAAACGTTTAGCGGCGTTCACTAAAGAAACCAAAATTGAATTACGTAAGGTTGTATGGCCAACACGTGATGAAACTGTTAAGACAACAGGCATGATTATGGTTGCTGTTGTGATTGTTGCTATTTTCTTGTGGATAGTTGATGCATTCTTTTCGTGGATGGTTCAGCTATTAACAAATTAAGAGAGTTATAAATGTCTAAAAGATGGTACGTCCTTCACGCTAGAAGTGGATATGAAGCTAAAGTTAAAACGGCAATTGAAGATGCTATTGCTAGAGAAGGCTTAGAAGATCTCATTGGCGAAGTCATGGTTCCAACTGAGCAAGTTGTTGAGCTTAAAGATGGTCAGAAAAAGACTGCTGAGCGAAAGTTTTTCCCAGGCTACATGTTAATTAGTATGGAGCTCACCGAGCCAAGCTGGTTGCTGGTTAAAAATACCAACAATGTTATTGGCTTTATTGGTGGCTCTTCAGGTAAGCCTTCACCTATTACTCAACGCGAAGCAGATCGTATTATGGCACGTGTTCAAGAGGGTGCTGACAAACCTAAACCTAAAGTTGCTTACCAACCTGGTGAAGAGATCTTGGTGATTGACGGACCGTTTAATGAATTTAATGGCACGATTGAAGCAGTTGATTATGACAAGAGCATTCTTAAAGTTGAGGTGCTAATCTTCGGTCGTACAACCTCAGTAGAGCTTGAATTCTCTCAAGTAGAAAAAACGTAAAAAATAACGACTTAAAGTCGTCTGTTAAACGGGGAGCTGTATAGGCGCTTGTACCCATAATGAGGCAAACCCCTCAAGGAAGTAAAATGGCTAAAAAAATTGAATCATATATTAAGCTTCAGGTGCCTGCACAAGAAGCTAATCCTTCACCTCCGGTTGGTCCTGCACTAGGTCAACATGGTGTAAACATTATGGAGTTTTGTAAGGCATTTAATGCTAAAACTCAAGAAATTGATAAGGGTATGAAAGTGCCTGTGATTATTACGGTTTATAACGATCGTAGTTTCACATTTGTTACCAAAACACCACCAGCATCATTATTAATTCTTAAGGTTACTGGTATTGCTAAAGGCTCTGGCGTTCCTCATACTGATAAAGTTGGTAAAATTACCCGCGCACAGTTAGAAGAAATTGCAACGATCAAAATGAAAGATCTAAATGCAAATGACATGGATGCAGCAATAACCATTATTGCTGGTACTGCCCGTTCGATGGGCATCGAAGTGGAGGGTTAATCAGATGGCTAACTTAACAAAAAAACAAAAAGACATTGCGGCTAAAGTTGAAATTGGCAAGCGTTATGCAATTGAAGATGCATTAGCATTGATCAAAGAGTGTGCAACAGCAAAATTTGATGAGTCTATTGATGTGAGTGTTAACCTAGGTGTTGATGCTAAGAAATCTGATCAAAACGTTCGTGGCGCAGTAGTATTACCAAACGGTACGGGTAAGACAGTACGTGTTGCAGTATTCACTCAAGGTGATAACGTTGCTAAAGCTGAAGCTGCTGGCGCTGATGTTGTTGGTATGGAAGATTTAATGAAATCTATGCAAGATGGCGATCTAAATTATGATGTAGTTATCGCTTCACCAGATGCAATGGGTGTTGTTGGTCGTCTAGGTCAAGTTTTAGGTCCTCGTGGTCTAATGCCAAACCCTAAGGTTGGTACAGTGACTCCAGATGTTGCCACTGCAGTAAACAATGCTAAAGCAGGCCAAGTGCGTTACCGTACTGACAAGGCTGCTATTGTTCATGCAGGTATTGGTAAGGCATCTTTCGATGTGAAGGCATTAGCTGAAAACATCGCTGCATTAATGGAAGCTCTTAAGAAAGCTAAACCAAGCTCAGCTAAAGGTATTTACTTTAAAAAATTAAGCATTTCATCAACAATGGGTGCAGGTATTGCTGTTGATTTAAATACGCTAGATATTTAGTAATATCAGCAAAAAGAATTCTTTGGGTCGCAGGGTGAAAGTCTTGCGTTCCTCAAAGACCATAGGTGTAGATTTTCCTCCTGGAATTTTTACATAAATAACTGGTAACACAGTTGGCCTATGTAGAGGGTACGTAAGTGCTCTGTGGCGAAAGTTGTAATAATATGACTTTCTTTTTTAAACTGTTCAGGAGAGGCAAATGGCTCTAAATCTTGAAGCAAAAAAAGTTGTTGTCGAACAAGTAAATGCATTAGCAAATGATGCAATTTCTGTTGGCGTAGCTGAATATCGCGGATTGACAGTTGAACAAATGACGATGCTTCGTGCAAGTGCCTTAGATGCAGATGTTTCTTTACGTGTTGTAAAGAATTCATTAGCAAAATTGGCATTTAACGAAACAACGTGTGAATGTGTATTACCGGTTCTTAGTGGTCCAGTAATCCTAGGATTTTCTCAAGAAGATCCAGGCGCAGTTGCACGTGTCTTCAATGACTTTGTAAAAGACAATGAAGATTTAGTCGTTAAAGGTTTGGGCGTTTCAGGCGAATTTGTAGATGCAGACCAGCTTAAGCGTATTGCAGACCTTCCAACTAAAGATCAAGCAATTAGTACAGTTATGGCATTAATGTTAGCACCAGTTGAGAAACTAGCTAGAACTTTAAACGAAGTTCCAACTAAAGTAACTCGCGTCGTGTCAGCAGTAGCGCAACAAAAATAATAAATAAATAATATAAAAAAGGAGTAAATATCATGGCATTATCAAATGAAGATATTTTAAATGCAATTGCAGATATGTCTGTAATGGATGTTGTTGAATTAGTTTCAGCAATGGAAGAGAAGTTCGGTGTAAGTGCAGCAGCAGTAGCAGCAGCACCTGCAGCAGGCGCAGCTGACGCTGGTGAAGCGGCAGCTGAGAAAGACGAGTTTGACGTTGTAATGACATCATTCGGTGATAAGAAAGTTGCTGTTATTAAAGCGGTACGTGGTATCACTGGTCTAGGTCTTAAGGAAGCGAAAGACATGGTTGAATCTGCACCTGCAGCAATCAAAGAAGGCGCAACTAAAGCAGAAGCTGAAGATTTAAAAAAGCAGCTTGAAGAAGCTGGTGCTAGCGTAGAACTTAAGTAATAAGTTTTGCGTAAAAACCCAAAATCCCCACTAGGGGATTTTGGTGTTTATTGCATTTGCACACTTTATTGGGTGCATATTTCAACCTATTTTTTTAAATAGGTTGAATTTATTTTAAGAAGATAATAACTTCTTAACCAAATTAGAACGACTAATACGAGGTATTCATGGCTTATTCATTTACGGAAAAAAAGCGAATTAGAAACAACTTTGGCTCAAGATCATCAATTTTGACTGAACCAGATTTACTAGCTATTCAAATTGATTCTTTTAACAGCTTTATCCAAGCTGGCAATAAAACTAAAGAAGATGTTGGTTTGCATGCAGTGTTTCAATCTGTTTTTCCTATTACTGCAGTTAACGGCTACGCCGAAATTGAGTATGTTGATTATGAATTACAAGAGCCTAAGTTTAACGTAGAAGAGTGTAAGTTACGTGGTGTAACTTTTGCCTCTACATTGCGCGTTAAGCTTAACCTGGTATTGTTCGATAAAAATGGCTCTACGCTAAAAAAGAAGCGTAAAGTTAAGCAAATCATTGAAGAGGATGTTTATTTAGGTCAGCTACCATTAATGACTGATACAGGTACTTTTGTTATTAATGGTACTGAGCGTGTAGTGGTTTCTCAATTGCACAGATCACCAGGTGTGATCTTTGAGCACGATAAGGGTAAAACTCACTCATCTGGCAAGATCTTATTCTCATCACGTGTAATTCCATACCGTGGTTCATGGCTAGATTTTGAGTTTGATCATCATGAGCATTTGTATGTTCGAATTGATCGTCGTCGTAAATTGCCGGTAACAACTTTGTTGCGCGCAATGGGCTTGTCTAGTAGTGAAATTTTAAGCACTTTCTTTGAGTTGTCATCAGTTAAGATGAAGGCTAAGTCTTGTGATTTAGGCATTAAACCTTCACGCTTACGTGGCACCATTGCTGAGTTTGATTTGTTGGCTGGCAAAGATGTTGTGGTTGAAAAAGGCCGACGTATCACTGCTAAACACATTAAGCAGTTAGATGCAGCTGGGGTTAGGGCAATTTCTGCACCGCTAGAATCATTAATTGATAAAGTTATCTCAAATGACATTATTGATACAGAAACAGGTGAAATTTTAATTGCGACAAACACAGTGATCTCTGAAGATGTTTTAGAGATGTTGGTATCTAATAAAATCAAAAAGTTTGATGTACTTTACATTAATGAATCAGAGACGGGTGCGTACATTTCAGATACTTTGCGTTTAGACGAGACTGAAACTGAAATTGAAGCGCGCATGAGTATTTATCATGTAATGCGCCCAGGTGAGCCAGCTACTGAAGATGCGGTTAACTTGTTATTTAACAATTTATTCTTTAAGAATGATCGTTACGATTTGTCAAAAGTTGGTCGTATGAAGCTTAATCGACGTTTAGGCATTGAGTCTGAAACGGGCGAGCATGTGCTGACTAACGATGATATCTTAAATGTAATTAAGTTGTTAATTGATATTAAAGATGGTAACGATTCAGTTGATGATGTTGACACTTTAGCAAACCGTCGTGTAAGAGCAATTGGTGAAATGATTGAAAACCAGTTTAGAATTGGTTTGGTTCGTGTTGAAAAGGCTGTTAAAGAAGGGCTTAACCTTGCTGAAACAGATGAGTTGACACCACAAGACTTGATTAACTCTAAGCCAGTATCAGCTTCGGTAAGAGAATTCTTTGGTTCTTCACAACTGTCACAGTTTATGGACCAGGTAAACCCATTGTCAGGTGTAACACACAAGCGTCGTATCTCGGCATTAGGTCCTGGTGGTTTAACGCGTGAGCGCGCTGGTTTTGAAGTGCGTGATGTGCATCCATCACACTATGGTCGTTTATGTCCAATTGAAACGCCTGAAGGTCCAAACATTGGTTTGATTAATACGCTAGCTGTTTATGCAAAAACCAATGATTACGGCTTCTTAGAAACACCTTATCAAGTTGTTAAAGACGGCAAAGTAACTGACGAGATCGTCTACATTTCAGCGATTGATGAAGTATCACACACTATTGCGCAAGCAAATGCAGGTGTAGATGAAAAAGGCCAATTGATTGATGACTTAATTTCTTGTCGTCATAAAAATGAATTTGTATTGGTTGATTCAAATGAAGTTACGCTAATCGATATTGATTCTAAGCAAATTTCATCAGTAGCTGCATCACTAATTCCATTCCTTGAGCATGATGATGCGAACCGTGCATTGATGGGATCAAACATGCAACGTCAAGCGGTACCAACTTTGCGCGCTGAAAAGCCATTAGTAGGTACAGGTATTGAGCGTGTTGTGGCAACAGATTCTCGAGTTTGTGTTACTGCTAAACATGCAGGTGTGGTTGAAGCGGTCGATGCATCACGCATTGTTATTCGTGTTGATTCTAAACAGGCAAAAGCAGGCGAGTTGGGTGTTGATATTTACAACTTGACCAAATATTCACGCTCTAACCAAAACACATGTATTAACCAAAAACCATTGGTTAATGTTGGTGACAAAGTTGCCCAAGATGACGTACTGGCTGATGGTCCTTCAACAGACCTAGGTGAGCTGGCATTAGGTCAAAATATGAAGATTGCCTTCATGCCGTGGAATGGTTACAACTTTGAAGACTCTATTTTAATTTCTGAAAAAGTGGTTAAAGACGATCGTTACACGACCATTCATATTGAAGAGTTAACCGCTTATTCACGTGATACTAAGTTAGGTCCTGAGGAAATTACAGCGGATATTCCAAATGTAAGCGAATCAGCATTGGCTAAGTTGGATGAAGTTGGTGTGGTTTATGTAGGTGCTCGTGTTAAGGGTGGCGACATTCTTGTCGGTAAAGTAACTCCTAAGAGTGAAACAGTATTGTCTCCAGAAGAGAAATTATTACGCGCCATTTTTGGTGAAAAAGCCAATAATGTAAAAGATTCATCATTGCGTATTGGTGCTTCTAAATCAGGTGTGGTTATTGATGTTCAGGTCTTTACCCGTGACCGTGTAGAAAAAGACTCTAGAGCGTTAAGTATTGATTCAGATCGATTAGAGAAGATTAAGAAAGATATCGATGACGAATTCGGCATTATTGATGGCGATATTTACCGCCGTGTTCGCTTAAAGCTTTCCGGTAATGTGATTACTAAAGCGGTTGGCGATATTAAAGCAGGCGAAAAGCTGAATGCTAAGCTAATGAAAAAGCTTGAAAATAAAGAGATTGCCAAGATTAAGGTTGAAGATGCGGCTGTTAATAAGGAAGTAGCTGCGTTGGTTAAGCAGGCAAAAGCTAAGCAAGTTGAGTTTGATAAATTCTTCGAAGAAGAAAAAGCTAAGATTAATGAGGGTGCTGAATTACCACCAGGTGTTATGAAGATGGTTAAAGTTTACGTGGCAACACGTAAGACGCTTCAAGTAGGTGATAAGATGGCGGGACGTCACGGTAACAAAGGTGTTATCTCGCGCGTTTCTCCAGTAGAGGATATGCCTTACTTAGCCGATGGTTCAACAGTTGATGTGGTACTTAACCCATTGGGTGTACCATCTCGAATGAATGTTGGACAGGTGCTTGAGGTTCATTTAGGCTATGCTGCTAAAGGCTTAGGCTTTAAGATTGCAGCAATGCTTGATGAAAAACGCACTGAAATGGTGGCCGAAATTAGAGCATTCCTTGACAAAGTTTATAACTCGTACGGTAAGCAAGAAGACCTGACTAATTTTAGCGACGAAGAGATTATTGAACTGGCTAGAAATTTAAGAGGTGGTGTGCCAATGGCAACACCGGTGTTTGATGGTATTAAAGAAGCTGACATTAAGTCACTACTTAAATTAGCAGACTTGCCGGAATCTGGACAAGAGCAATTGTACGATGGTCGTACGGGTGATGCGTTTGATCGTCCGGTTACGGTCGGCTACATGCACATGTTGAAACTTAACCACTTGGTTGATGATAAGATGCATGCGCGCTCTACTGGTCCATATTCATTAGTGACACAGCAGCCATTAAGCGGTAAAGCACAGTTTGGTGGTCAGCGTTTCGGTGAGATGGAAGTATGGGCGTTGGAAGCTTATGGTGCAGCACACACATTGCGTGAAATGTTAACGGTTAAATCAGACGATGTTGCTGGTCGTGCGAAAATGTATAAGAGTATTGTTGATGGTAAGAATTTAACAGAGTCAGTAATGCCAGAATCATTTAATGTACTTATTAAAGAGATCAGATCATTAGGTATTGATGTCGAGTTGGAACAATACTAATTAGGAGAGTAAAGTGAAAGATTTATTAACGATATTAAAGCAAGAAAACAAAGAGCAAGAGTTTGATGCCATTAAAGTTGGTCTAGCTTCTCCTGAGAAGATTCGTTCGTGGTCATATGGTGAAGTTAAAAAGCCTGAAACCATTAACTACCGTACTTTTAAACCAGAACGCGAAGGTTTATTCTGTGCGAAAGTATTTGGCCCAATGAAAGACTTTGAGTGTTTGTGTGGTAAATACAAGCGCATGAAGTTCCGTAATGTTGTTTGTGAAAAGTGTGGCGTTGAAGTTACTTTTTCTAAGGTTCGTCGTGAGCGCATGGGTCATATCGAATTAGCAGCACCGGTTGCACATATTTGGTACCTTAAGTCGTTGCCGTCACGTCTAGGTTTATTAATGGACATGACACTTAAAGATATTGAGCGTGTTTTATATTTTGAAGCATTTTTGGTAACTGATCCTGGCTCTACGCCATTGGTGCACAAGCAGTTGTTAACAGAAGAAATGTATTTTGATGCATTAGATGAATTTGGTGACGATGAGTTTGAAGCGAAAATGGGTGCGGAAGCAATCCAAGATGTTTTAGCAGAAATGCAGCTTGAAAAAGAAGCGGCCAATTTGCGTGAGGATAGTTTAAATACTAAGTCTCAAACAAAACTTAAGAAATACAACAAGCGTCTTAAGCTAATCGATTCTTTGATTCAATCAGGCAATAAGCCGGAATGGATGATTCTAAAAGTATTGCCAATTCTTCCGCCGGATCTACGTCCATTGGTACCGTTAGATGGTGGTCGTTTTGCAACATCAGATTTAAATGATCTTTATCGTCGTGTTATTAACCGTAATAACCGTTTGGCTCGTTTATTAGAGCTTGATGCGCCAGAAATTATTGTGCGCAACGAAAAGCGTATGTTGCAAGAAGCGGTGGACTCATTAATTGATAATGGTCGTCGTGGTCGTGCGGTGATGGGCAACAACCGTCGTCCGCTTAAGTCAATTTCAGACATGATTAAGGGTAAGCAAGGTCGTTTCCGTCAGAACTTATTGGGTAAACGAGTTGATTACTCTGGTCGTTCGGTAATTGTTTGTGGCCCATACCTTAAGCTACACCAGTGCGGCCTACCGAAAAAAATGGCATTAGAGTTGTTTAAGCCGTTTATTTATAATCGCTTACAAGCCAAAGGCTTGGCATCTACCATTAAAGCTGCCAAGAAAATGGTTGAAGCTGAAACACCTGAAGTGTGGGATATTTTAGAAAAGGTGGTGCATCAGCATCCAGTCATGCTTAACCGTGCGCCAACTTTGCACCGTTTAGGTATTCAGGCATTTGAGCCGCTTTTGATTGAAGGTAAGGCGATTCAATTACATCCACTTGTTTGTGGCGCATTTAACGCTGACTTTGACGGCGACCAAATGGCAGTACACGTACCATTATCTGAAGAGGCACAACTTGAAGCAAGAACATTAATGCTAGCTTCAAACAACGTATTACACCTTGCAAGTGGTGAGCCAATTATCGTACCTTCACAGGACGTTATTTTGGGCTTGTATTACATGACTCGTGATATGATCAACCAAAAAGGTGAAGGCATGGTATTTACCTCTCCGGCTGAAGCGCTTAATGCGTATGAAGCTGGCCACGTTACCTTGCATGCACAGATCAAGTTAAGAATTCAAGATTACGTTAAAAATGACGCAGGTAAATTTGAGCCAAGCACGAAACGCATTGTAGATACAACAGTGGGTCGTGCAATTTTCTCAAGAATATTGCCAAACGGCTTATCTTACGATTTGATTAATCAGGCAATTTCTAAGAAAGTGGTTTCCCATTTAATTCATGTTTGTTATCGCACGCAAGAACTAAAAGAAACGGTTATGTTTGCTGATCAAATGATGTACATGGGCTTCCAGTACTCAACTAAATCAGGCATTTCTTTCTGCTCTAATGACATGACTATTCCAGATACTAAAGCTGGCATGATTGAAGATGCAGAGACACAAGTTAAAGATATCCAAGATCAGTTTTCTAAAGGTGTGGTAACCGATGGTGAGCGTTACAATAAAGTAATTGATATTTGGTCGCGTACTTCTGAAACTGTTGCAAAGGCAATGATGGATGAAATTGGTTTTGATGAATTTGAAACTAAAGATGGCAAGACAGAAAAGCTAGCCTCGTTTAACTCTGTTTATATGATGGCCGATTCTGGTGCTCGTGGTTCTCCGGCGCAAATGCGTCAATTAGCAGGTATGCGCGGTCTAATGGCTAAGCCAGATGGTTCAATTATTGAAACGCCAATTACTTCGAACTTCCGTGAAGGTTTGAATAACATGCAATACTTTATTTCAACACACGGTGCTCGTAAAGGTCTTGCTGATACAGCGCTTAAAACCGCAAACTCGGGTTACTTAACGCGTCGTTTAGTGGATGTTGGACAAGACTTAGTGATTACTGAAGACGATTGTGGCACTGAAAACGGCATGATTATGAAAGCAGTTATTGACGGTGGTAACATTGTTCAAACGCTAGGTGATGCTGTATTAGGTCGAGTTGTTGCCGAAGATGTATTGATTCCAGATACTTACGATGTATTGATGCCAAAAGGTCACTTAGTGTCACTAGATGATTCTGACAAAGTGAATGAGTTAGGTGTTGAGTCTATTAAAGTTCGTTCTGCAATTACTTGTGATACTCGCTATGGCGTTTGTTCAAGTTGTTATGGTAATGATATGGCTCGTGGTCACAAGATTGGTGTGGGTGAAGCAGTTGGTGTTATTGCTGCTCAATCAATTGGTGAGCCAGGAACGCAGCTTACTATGCGTACATTCCATATTGGTGGTGCAGCATCGGCTTCAACAGCAATTAGTAGTATCAATATCAATGTTGATGGTACAGCGCATTTTGAAAACCTTAAGTCTATCGAAAATGATAATAATGACTTGGTGGTTGTCTCTCGTTCTGCTGAAGTGACCATTAGAAATACTAAGGGTCAGGATGTTGAACGCTACAAGATTCCATATGGTGCGGTTGTTCATGTGCAAGAGGGTGGTGAAGTTAAAGCTAAAGAAAAGATTGCTGACTGGGATCCGCATACACATCCAATCATTACCGAGCAATCAGGTCGTGTTATCTTTGTAGATTTTGAAGAAGGTATTACTGTTAACAGAAATACCGATCCTTTGACGGGCTTAACATTCTTTGAGATGATCGATGAAGCAGAAAGATCTGCGGCTGCGAAAGGCCTTAAGCCAATGATTAAGATGGTTGAAGAAAGTGATTCTGATGTTGTATTGTCAACGCATTACTTGCCGTCAATGGTTAAGATTAATCTTGAAGATAATCAAGTGATTGCTGCGGGTGAAATTTTGGCTAAAATTCCAAAAGATCAGTCTAAGACAAGCGATATCACCGGTGGTTTGCCACGTGTTGCTGACTTGTTTGAAGCACGTAAGGCAAAAGATCATTCAATTCTTGCAGAAGAATCTGGTGTTGTTAGCTTTGGCAATCCAACCAAGAGCAAGGATCGTTTAATTATCACTTCACCAGAAGGTGAAGCGACAGAAATGATGATTCATAAATGGCGCCAAATTAACGTCTTTGACGGTGAAACGGTTGAGAAGGGCGATGTTATTTCTGACGGCCCTTCAAATCCTCATGATATCTTACGTCTATTAGGTGTCGAGGCATTGGCTAACTATGTGGTTAAAGAAGTACAAGATGTATATCGCTTACAAGGTGTAAATATCTCAGATAAACACATTGAAGTGATTGTTAAGCAAATGTTGCGTAAAGTAGAAGTGCTTGATGCTGGCGATTCTAAGTTTGTTAACGGTGAAACAGCAGAATACGCTAGAGTGATTGAGACTAATAAGCAGTTAGCTGCCCAAGGAAAGTCATTGGTTTCTTACCAAAGATTGTTAATGGGTATTACTAAAGCTTCATTAGCAACAGAGTCATTTATTTCTGCAGCTTCATTCCAAGAGACTACTCGAGTGTTAACAGAGGCATCAACCACAGGACGTGTTGATACCTTACAAGGCTTGAAAGAAAATGTAATTGTAGGTCGTTTAATCCCTGCAGGAACAGGTTTTGCTCATCATCAAGAGCGTCGTGCCAATCGCGATGCAAGTATGACACACAGTGCGGATGCTGAAATTGCATTAGCTGCTGAGTTGAGTGAGGCTGAAGAGGCTCAAGAGTAATTCTTAAGTTTTAAAGCTAGCTAAAACCGCATCGAATCTCGATGCGGTTTTTTTATGTCTAAAATCCGTTAAAATGCGCTTATGAACAAAACAAGTTTCAATACCTATGTCGAGCAAGGCTACAACCATATTCCGGTTTTTAGGGAAGTGGTACTTGATACTGATACCGCTTTGGGTTTGTATTTAAAATTAGCAAACAACACTTACAGCTATTTATTTGAATCTGTACAAGGCGGTGAAAAATGGGGTCGTTATTCAATGATTGGCCTGCATGCGCAAACCGTTATTAAAGTATATGATTACGAAATTCAGATAGAGGAAAATGGCACGGTCATTGATCGAATTGACACTAAAGACCCACTTGCTTGGATTGAAGATTATCAGAAGAATTTTAAGGTGCCTGAAATTAATGGTTTGCCTGAATTTAATGGTGGGTTGGTCGGATATTTTGGTTATGAAATCATTCGCTATATTGAGCCGAAATTAAAAGACATTAATCTTAAAGATGAGCTTAATGTCGCTGATATCTTGCTAATGGTTTCCAATGATTTAGTGGTGTTTGATAATTTAGCTAATAAGGCTTTTTTATTAACGCATATCAATCCAAATACTCACACTTATGAGCAAGCATTAGCCCGCTTAGACGACATTGAATCGAAAATTGATCAGCCGTTAGTTAAACAACCTTATCAATCTGACCACTTGAAGTCTGAAGATTTTAAATCAAGCTTTGGTGAGCAAAACTATAAGCAGGCAGTTAGTCGTATTCAACAGTATATTGTAGCAGGTGATGTTATGCAGGTGGTACCTTCACAGCGTCTAAGCGCACCTTATACGGCGCCAGCTATTGAGTTATATCGACAGCTTAGACGACTTAACCCATCCCCTTATATGTATTATCTTAATTTGGATGATGTTAATATTATTGGCTCATCGCCCGAAATTCTAACTCGGGTTGATGGCAATCGTCGAGCAACTGTAAGGCCAATTGCTGGAACGCGTGCACGCGGACAAGATCAAGTGCAAGATTTAGCACTTGAGCAGGACTTGCTGGCTGATGAGAAAGAAATAGCCGAGCACCTCATGCTGATCGATTTGGGTCGTAATGATTTGGGTCGAATTGCAAAAACGGGCAGTGTGAAACTAACTGATAAAATGTTTGTCGAGCGCTATTCACACGTCATGCATATTGTTTCCAATGTGGAGTGTGATTTACAAGAACAAATGAGTGCCATGGACGTGCTTAAAGCCACTTTTCCAGCAGGAACGCTAAGCGGCGCGCCTAAAGTCCGCGCTATGGAAATTATTAATGAAATGGAGCCCTTGAAGCGCAATATTTATTCGGGCGCCATTGGTTATTTGTCATGGCACGGCTGTATGGATATGGCTATTGCTATTCGCACTGCCGTGGTTAAAAACGAGACGCTATATGTGCAAGCTGGTGCCGGCATTGTTCATGATTCTGTACCTCAATCAGAATGGGATGAGACCATGCATAAAGCCATGGCATTGATCAAGGCAGCCGAACAAGTCTAGCGATTATTATTTGTTTTTTTTGAATCTAATTATTAGAGTTTAAAATAACATATATTTGTTGTATAAATATTACAGTCCATTCCAAACCCCTCTATATTAGCACTCTATAAAAGAGTTGCACTTGTTGTATTTTTAATTAAGATAGTTGTTTCTGAATTAATTTTCAACAGTAATTAATCAGTTTTTTAAAAATATAAAGAGGAGAGAAACATGAAGAAAACCATTTCTTCTATCTCAGCGGTAGCCGCTTTAGCAGCATTATTCGTAATGCCACTAGAAGCAGGTGCTAAAGAGATGACGGACGAAGAGGTCACTTTCGGTCGTAAAGCGGGCAACTGCTTAGCATGTCACATGATTCCTGGCGGTAATTTACCAGGAACAATCGGTCCACCACTACTTGCCATGAAAGCAAGATTTCCAGATAAGGCAGCTTTAAGAGCGCAGATTTGGGATGCAACGGTTAAAAATCCAAATACTATCATGCCTCCTTTTGGTAAGCATGGCGTATTGACCGAAGGTCAAATTGATCAAGTGGTTAACTACATTTATTCTAAATAAGGAGAGAAAGATGAAAAGAAGATTATTCTTAAAAAGCGCAATGGCAGGTTCTGCTGTTGCAACAGCAGTAGGCGCAGGCTTATTAACGCCATCAATGGCATTTGCAAATACGGCAGACTTTAAAGCGGTATCAGATGCAGCAGGCGCAGCATCAGCAGGCGCAGGCAAGGGTTCGTTTAAATTTAAAGCACCTAAGATTGCGGAGAATGGTGCAGTAGTACCAATGACAGTTGATGCTTCAAAGATGAGCGGTGTAACTAACATTTCTTTCTATGTGACAGCAAATGGTACACCATTAGCGGCTTCATTTAACTTATCAGGTGCAGCAGCAGGTTATGTTTCTACTCGTATTAAGATGGGTAAAACTTCTAATGTAGATGCATTAGTAACTGCAGGTGGTGCGACAACTAAAGTATCGCAAGAAGTTAAAGTAACAATTGGCGGCTGTGGCGGTTAATTCGTACGCGAATCAAATAAATTAGGAGAATATAATGGGAAAAATTAAATTAAAGCCAAAGGCTAGAAAAGGTGTTATCGGTATTAAGGCGCTTATTAAGCACCCTATGGAAACTGGTCTTCGTAAGAAGAAAGGTAAAGTAGTACCTGCTAACCACATTACACATATGGTTGTTTCACACAATGGCAACGTTGTAGTAGATGCAGATATTGGTAGCTCAATTTCTAAAAATCCATACTTTAAGTTTAACGTTGCAGGCGCTAAAGGCGATACAATCGAACTTAAATATACTGACAACAAAGGTAAGACGGGTACTGCGACTGCAAAGTCTAAGTAATCAAAATCTTATCAATTGAGGAGAGATTAATGAAAAAACTAATAACTGCGGTAGTCAGTTTAGGCTTAATCGTTGGTGCTGCATCTGCTACAGATGTTGACGCTGATCGTAAAGCCTTTGTTGATTACTTTAAGTCACTCAAGCCGAATGTGGAGTTTGCAGACTACACCAATGGTGTATATGCATTTGACGAGGGCTCAAGAGAGCAATTTGAAGAAATTTTAGATGGTATTCCTCCTTATGAGGAAGCGGTTGAGAAAGGTGGACAGGAGTTTGAAAAGTTTGGTCTTGGTAAGTGTGCAGCGCTTGCAGATCCGGCAGCAGCTCGTGTTAAGCACCCATACTATGATGATGCAGCAGGCACAGTGGTAACATTAGAAGGTACAATTCAAAAATGTTACAACGAACAAACTGGTAAGAAGCTAGGCACGATGAAAGGCAAGATTGCTCGAATCAGTGCTTGGATTTCAGACCAGGCGGCTGGTGAAAAAATCAACGTAAAAATTGAGTCAGAGGGTGCTAAAGCGGCATACGAACGAGGCAAGGCGTTCTTCTACGCTAAACGCGGCCAATTTAATATGTCTTGTGCAGACTGTCACGTTTATAACGCTGGCAAGAAAGCAAGAGCTGACATTTTGTCACCTGCGTTAGGTCACACAACACACGTTCCTATGTATCGTGCAAAGTGGGCTGGCATAGGTACACTTCACCGTCGTTATGGTGGTTGTTTAAAGAATATGCGTGCTAAGCCAATCAAGGCGCAGAAAGAAGTTTATCGCGACATGGAGTTATTCCATCAAGCAATGAGCAATGGTCTTGAAATCACTGCTGATCGTTACAGAAAATAATAGGAGAATAGAGATGAAAAAAGTATTAATTACAGCTTTGTCAATATTCGCCTTAACAGCTCAAGCTGATTTTCTAGGTAGCGCCCATAACTGGAATAATGGATCTTCTGATTCGTTTAAGTCTGCTGTTAAAGCGGCTGAAGCGGGTTATAAGGCCAATTTAGCAGTGAACATGGCGTGGCGTGATACTGGTAAGATGATTAAAGAAGCTAAGAAACTAAATGCTGCAGGTAAAACTGCTGCTGCAGTAGCATTAGCTAATAAAGCTTACGCTCAAACAGCTAATGCAACAGCGCAAGCTGCCATTGCTGGCAAAGCAGGCCCTCTTTTCTAAAGAAGATTGGCGTTTGTTAAAAAATACCCCTTGATTGGGGTATTTTTTTTGTCTGAAATAAGGCCATATTAAAATTAAATTGATGGATAATTAATTGCTTAATTTGATTATTTTATTAATTTTATATGTCTGATTTGGGCTTTTGCCACCTACATTGTCAAAGTGAGTTTTCTGTTGAAAATTCATTGGTGCGCATTCCAGAATTAATCGATAAAGCGGTTGAGCTAGGCATGAGCAGCATCGCATTAACAGATGAATCAAATTTATATGCAGCTGTTAAGTTTTATCAAAAGGCGGTTGCAGCTAATATCAAACCTATTTTTGGTGCTCGCGTCAATATTCGTAATGAAGAGGGTGAATTCTACTCATGCCTTTTACTGTGTCAAAATCATCAAGGCTATCTAAACCTATCAGAATTGATTTCGTTGTCTTATATGCAAGGGCAATCAATTGAAGGGGTTAGTATCGATGAAGGTCAATTGGTTGAATACCAAGAAGGGCTGATTTTAATTGCAACACCTGTGAGTAGTGATGTAGCTAAACATTTACTGTCGAATCAAATTATTGAAGCTAAACAGAAAGCTAGTTTTTGGCAATCTGTTTTTGCTGATCGATATTATTTAGCGGTTCAGCGCACCTCTCGTGAACACGACGAGCAGCACTTGCACTTGTGTATTAATCTAGCACTAGAGCTGGATATTGCAGTTGTGGCAACAAACGATGTTCAGTTTTTATCAGCCGATGATTTTGATGCACATGAGGCGAGAATATGTATTTCACAGGGTGGTCTATTAGACGATGCTCGTCGAACGCGTCATTTTTCTAATCAGCAATACCTAAAATCAATAGATCAAATGCAAGATTTGTTTATTGATTTACCTGAGGTGCTGATTAACACCGTTGAAGTTGCACAGCGTTGTAATGTTCATTTTGAATTACACAAAAAAAATTATCTTCCTGATTTTCCTATTCCGGAAGATTTGAGTATCGCTGAGTTTTTTACATTGGAATCTGAGCGTGGCCTTGATAGCCGACTTAAAGGGGTGGCGGTTGATCGATCTGAGTATGACGAGCGACTTAAATTCGAACTCAATGTGATCATTCAAATGGATTTTCCTGGCTATTTTCTAATTGTTGCTGACTTTATTAAGTGGTCTCGAGAAAATGATATTCCAGTAGGTCCAGGCCGTGGATCAGGTGCTGGATCTTTAGTGGCTTATGTACTCGGCATTACTAATGTTGACCCGATTAAACACGAGCTGCTATTTGAGCGTTTTTTAAATCCTGAGCGTGTTTCTATGCCAGATTTTGATATTGATTTCTGCACCGATAGGCGTGATGAAGTAATTGATTATGTGGCTAAAAAATATGGCCGTGAGAAAGTCTCGCAAATTATTACCTATGGCACCATGGCGGCAAAAGGCGTGGTGCGTGATGTGGGTCGTGTCTTAGGGCATCCTTACGGCTTTAGTGACAAAATCTCTAAGCTGATTCCTAACGATTTAAAAATGACTTTGGATAAGGCATTAGCGCCTGATTCTGAGGGTGGATCAAGTGATTTATTGGCACGCTACGAATCAGAAGAAGCGGTCACTGATTTAATGAATTTATCTAAAAAACTAGAAGGCGTGGTTCGAAATGTGGGCACACATGCGGGTGGCGTGGTTATTGCACCTAGTAAGATTAGTGATTTTTGTCCGGTTTACAAAGGCGATAGTGATGAGGATGGTGTTGTTTCTCAGTTTGATAAGGACGATGTTGAAGCGGTAGGATTGGTTAAATTTGACTTTTTAGGATTGTCAAATCTGACGGTTATTCAAAAAGCCGTTAAGATGATTGAGTCTAGTGGTTTGAGCGAGCACAAGATAGATCTAGATTCATTGCCTTTGGATGATGAAAAAGTTTATGAACTGCTACAGCGTTGCGATACAACGGGCATCTTTCAGCTGGAATCTGATGGTATGCGTAGTTATTTAAAAAAACTACAAGCTGATAGTTTTGAAGATATTGTTGCGATGTTGGCACTTTATCGTCCAGGCCCTTTGGATGCTGGCATGGTAGATGACTACATCAACGTAAAACATGGTGCCAAGGTTAAGTATCCACATCCAATGCTACAAGAGATCCTTGAGCCAACTAATGGTGTATTTTTATATCAAGAACAGGTAATGAAATCAGCCCAGGTAATGGCTGGCTATTCATTAGGTGGCGCTGATTTATTGCGCCGTGCCATGGGTAAAAAGAAAGTTGAGGAAATGGATAGGCAGCGCAGTGTCTTTGTTACTGGTGCTAGTGATAAAGACATTGATGAGAAAAAAGCCAATGAAATTTTTGATTTGATTGATAAGTTTTCTGGCTATGGATTTAATAAATCTCACTCTGTAGCCTATGCTTATGTTTCATATCATACAGCCTGGCTTAAATCGCATTATCCAGCGCCGTTTATGGCTGCTGTATTGTCAGGCATGATGGACGATACTGACCGTGTATCCTTCACTGTGGGTGAAATTAGACAAATGGGCTTAACAGTTAATGGACCAAATGTTTGCCTATCTGATTATCAATTTAGTATCGCTGATGATAAGACGGTTGTTTATGGTCTGGGTGCTGTAAAGGGTGTGGGAGAGGCTTTGGTTGAAAAGCTTATGCTTGAACGCCAAGAAAATGGTGTTTTTAAAGATTTATTCGATTTTTGCTTTAGAATTCAAAAGCGTTATTTAAATAGGCGTGCGCTTGAAGCATTGATTTACAGTGGTGCATTTGATGTATTTGGGGTTGATCGGGCTAGTCTAATTAAAACTTACCCGGTAGCTGTCAAGCAAGCAGAACAGCGACAAAATGATCAGTCTAACGGACAAAGTGGATTGTTTGCCAGTGTTGAGGCGCATACAGAGTACGAAGTTAATTATCTTCATGCGCCTGAGTTTTCTTTTCGTCAGCGCCTAGCATTTGAAAAGATGGTAATGGGTTATTATTTTTATGATCACCCTACTGATGAATATAAAGCCGATGTTAAACATATTAGCGCTACATTGCCGAGTCAGATAAAGTTCCGTAATAACAAAGATGTGCGTGTTTTAGCGTTAATTTCTGAGTTGCGTTACCGTCCAACCCGAAAAGGAGGGCAAATTGCGATTGTGGCTGTGGAAGATGGTCATTTATCACTAAATGCAGTGGTTTTTTCAAAAGCCTTGGGTGAGGTGAGTGACAAGCTTATTGTGGATGATGTGGTGATCGTGTCAGGAAAAATTCAACGTGACGATTATCGTGATGGTTGGCAAATTATTGTTGATAAAATTGAAAATATTGATGAAGTTAAGCAAAATTATGCCAAAGGGTTTGAAATTAGACTTGATGCGCAACAACAGCCCATCTTTGATCAGGTGTGTCAATTATTGGAATCACACCAAGGTAGCTGCCCAGTCAAAATTTCATATAATACCAACCGATTGCGAGGCAGTATTCCACTAGGAAAACAACTAAGAGTTAATCCAGATCAAGCATTGGTAGAGGCGGTCAATAATCTGACCCAATCTCAATCTAGTAAAATTCATTATCATTAGGTTTGCGTTAATCACATTGGCGCCAATAATAGCGCTGATGAGCTTTCCTGTAACGTTTAACGCTCAGTTGATTGCTTAGCTTTAGGTCGATTTGTCCAGCACAAGCGGTATTAATTGGCTTAATATTATGCTGTTGATAGCGTTCCATAATTTTTGCTGCAGGATGGTTAAATCTATTTTTATAGCCACTGGAAATGATTACCTTGGCGGGTTTTACAGTTGATAAAAATAATTCACTAGAAGAGGTTTTGCTACCATGATGCGGACTAATTAATACATCTGATTGTAGTTGGTCACCCCAAACATTAATTAAATGGTGTTCAGCGGTTTTTTCTATATCGCCTGTCAGCAGTACACCAAAGTGCGCATTTGAAATTTTCAATACACAAGAGGCATTATTACCAGTGAAATTATGCGCAACATTAAGCATTTTAAAGTTCACACCATCCCACTGCCAAGATGCTGCAGAATTGCAATCTCTAACATTGGCATGGGTGATTTGATCAGTAACCGAGCTGAGTATTTGATCGATTGATAGTTTTCCTAATAAACTATCTAAGCCGCCAATGTGATCATTATCCCCATGTGAAATAATAATTGAATCAATGTTATTGATGCGCTTAGTTCTTAAATAGGGAAGGATAACCGCTTCACCCATGTTAAATCCTGAGCGGTAATGGGCACCCGTATCAAATATTAACACATGGTTTTTAGTGCGAACAACTTGTGACAATCCTTGCCCAACATCTAGGGTTGTCACCATAACCTCACCTGTATCTAGAGACTTACTAGGCTGTAGCCAAATAAGGAGTAATATCAAATAAGATAGCTTTCTGAGTTTGAGTGGTTTTGGTAATAGAGCGATCAATATGGCGAAAATTAACCATAACAGGCTAAAACTGGAGGCTGGTGTATAGTGCCAAAGGTTGAATTCGAATAATTGCAAATTTTTTAGCAGTATCGATAAATAGATTAATGATTGGTTTGCTATTGAAAAAATAAGTTGAGATAGGGTTTCAAGTTGGACAAAACTAAAGATAGCGCCCAGTAAAGAAAACGGTGTGGTAACAAAGCTAAACACAGGTATGGCGACTAAATTTGCAATGGGTGATAGTGTTGAACCAGATGAAAAAAACCAAGCTATAAGTGGCAAGGTGGCAATGCTAATTAATAATTGGATATACAGCAGACGAAATATCCAGTGTTTATCTTGGTGTTGTTTGACGCCGTAAACAATCACACCAACCACATAAAAAGATAGCCAAAAACCAATACTAAAAACACTTAGTGGATTTGAAATCAATACCAATAGTAAGGCTAGACCGTATAATTGCCAAATATTATGTGAGCGTCGAAAGATAACGGATAAAAATACAACGCCTGCCATGATAAATGCCCGTTGAGTTGGAATAGAAAATCCTGCAATCAAAGCGTAAACAAGCGCACTTGCAAGTCCAAAGTAAGCACCAATAACAGAGGCGGGTATTGTTAATGTGCATCTATAACAGTGACGCCACAAGAAACTTACTAATAGAAAAACAAATCCAGATATCAGACCAATATGCAAACCTGAAATAACGCTTAAATGTGTTGTATTGGTCTGTTTAAACATTTCCCATTGATCGGAGGAAATGCGAGATCTGTCGCCAATAATCAAGGCATTAATAACACCTGAAAATTCAAGTTTAGATAGGTGCTCGGATAGATGTTGGCGTATATATTGGCGCATGGTGTTAATAGAGCTTGCCTTATCAGAAACCAATAGTTGGTTGTTATTGCTGCGTTTGACATAGCCAGTAGCATCAAATTGTTGGTAGAAGAGCCACTGTTCATAATCAAACCCACCTTCGTTTTGATAGCCATTGTTATGTTTGATCTTTATGAAGAGTTGCCACTGGTCGCCACTTTTTAGTTGACTTGGTGGTTGCCCATACCAGGTTAGTTTTATTTTTCCTTGGTACGGCTTGCTAACATTGAGTGTGAATTGTGTTTTTTCTGGTTTTTCTTGTGGTAAATCTGCAATCGTGCCAGTAACCATAATTGGCGCATTGAAGTGTTTTTCGTCAATGCCATTATTTAATAGTTGCGTAGAAAATAGCCCCATCCAGCTAAAGCCTGCGATAAAAAACAGCAAGTTGATTGCTAATGATTTTTGACGTTCAAAAGTCAATAAAATAACCAGTAATAAGGCGAACAATCCCCCAATTTCAATCGATGAAAATACTAGGGTATTTTTTATTGAAAATAACAAGACTCCAAAGAGGAAATTAAGGGCAAAAAATAGCATAATTAAGGTTTAATAATTCAATCAATTTAGGTGTTATAAAATTAGTAATTTATGAATGTCTAATATATCGTGAAACCCTTGATTTATCACGTGAAACACGTTTAGTTTTCCTCCAGTATGTTTTTTAAATGATTAATGAGCATTTTCTAATATTATGATTTGATTTATAAAACCATAACTCATTGATTTTTAATTAAAAATTATAAGTGATTAGTTTTTATTCAAAACCACAAAAAACAGCAATACATCAACGTTTTTGCCACTTTTTAAAGAGATATTAACAGAGTTATCCACAGTTTTGTGAGTAACTCTAACAGGTGTTGATTTAACGCCGTTTTTAGGCGTTTATAAGAACTCTTTAATGAAGATATTTAAGATTTTTTCAGCCACTTTTGATTTGCTATTTTTACTGATGTTTTTTTGCTGTTTTTTACTGATAAAAGTGACTTGATTTTCATCATTATTAAAGCCAATATCAGCATCAGAAACATCGTTTAGAATAACAGCATCACAACCCTTGTTTTTCAGCTTAATTTCAGCATTTTTGAGCGTGTTTTGCGTCTCAGCAGCAAAACCAACACACCAAGGCTTGTTAGGCAGTTTGCAAACGTCGGCCAGAATATCTTTGTTAGGTACTAGTTCTAATATTAACGACTTTTTTGATTTTTTGATTTTTTGATGTTGTTGTTTTTTAACTTGGTAATCGCTAACTGCGGCAACAGCAATAAATATATCTTGTTGATTAATATTATTCATGACTGATTCATGCATTTGATCAGCACTAAGCGCGTGAATATTGGTAGCCTTATTATTGAGTGTCGCATTAATATTGGCATAGATGCAAGTTACGTTAGCACCCATTTCAATGCAACGATTGACTAAGGCCATACCCATTTTTCCACTAGAATGGTTTGAGATAAAGCGCACTGGGTCAATGGGCTCTATGGTGGCACCTAGTGTGATTAAAACACGTTTGCCACTTAGCTGGGTGCTTTCAAATTGTTTGGCTACCTGTCTGGCAATATCGGCCGCTTCAGGCAATCTGCCTGGACCTACATCGCCACAAGCCTGAGCGCCTGAGTCTGGCTTAATAATAGCAATATGTCGTTGACGCAATTGGGCCAAATTATCTTGTAACGATTGAGCCTGAAACATTTGCTGATTCATGGCTGGCGCTATCATCAGTCGAGCATCAGTTGCTAAAATGACGTTGGTTAACAAATCACAAGCTTGGCCATTTGCAAGGTTGGCAATAGTGTTGGCACTAGCTGGTGCAATTAAAATTAAATCTGCCCATTTTGCCAATTCAATATGACTCATAGATAGTTCAGCTTCTTTGTCCCATAGGTTGTCATGAACACTATGCTGTGAAATGGCTTGGAGTGATAACTGAGTGATAAATTGAGCACCACCTGATGTCAAAATAACACGCACATCAGCGCCAAGATCTTGTAATCGCCTGATAATATCGGGTGATTTGTAAGCTGATATTGAGCCACTTACCCCGAGTAAAATACGTTTATTGGTTAAGCTACTCACGTTTTGATGGTCGCAGTTATGCGCATGTCATTGCCAACTAAACGCAGATCGCTAATGGATAGCTTGATTTGATCTTGCATGTTGTCAATGGGTAGAGTTGCCATAGAATTGGCGCTACTGCCTAGTAGTGTCGGTGCGGTGTAGATGATCAATTCATCAATTAAAGCGTTTTCAATCATGGCACCAGTTAATCCTGGTCCCGCTTCAAGTAGAACAGAATTAATTCCTTGTTTGCCGAGTTGTAACAAGATGTTGTTTAAATCAAGTTTGCTGTTCGAATTTAGAGTAGTGTTGTCTGTGTTAAAAATTTGAGTCGGTGCAGATTTAGAAAAAATATTAAGCGACTGATCAGTAATTTGATGTTTGCCATCAACCACCACTCGAATTGGGTTAAAGTCTAACTCAGCAGAGCGCACTGTCATTGATGGATTGTCTGCTAACACGGTGCCAGACCCGGTCATAATAGCCTGATGACTAGCACGAAGACGTTGAACATCTTCTCTAGCATCCTTGCCAGTAATCCATTTACTTTGACCAGATTGCATTGAAGTTTTTCCGTCTAAACTCATGGCAATTTTGCAGGTGATGAACGGGCGTTTGGCTGTCATGCGTTTGACAAATCCGCGATTAAGTATGGCAGCCTGATCTTCTAATAGGCCAAGCTTAACTTCAATGCCAGCATTTTCAAGCATCGCAACACCTTGGCCGCTTACAAGTGGATTAGGATCTAGCATGGCAATAATAACTTTTTTAGTGCCTGAATTAATAATGGCTTGTGCACAAGGTGGGGTCTTTCCTTGATGTGAGCAAGGTTCTAAAGTGACATATAAAGTTGCATCATTGGCCTGGTGGTTAATTTGGTCAAGTGCATTAATTTCAGCATGAGCCTGACCAAAGGTTTGGTGATAGCCTTTGGCAATAATTTCACCGTCTTTTTCAATTACACAGCCTACCATTGGATTGGCGCCTACACCATGCATTCCCTGGCGTGCAAGCTTAAGTGCTAAGCCCATGTTTTGAGTGTCATTTATTGAAAAAGTTGGCACAATAGTTAGATATAATTGTCTAATTAATTAATCATATTTTACCTAGGAGAAATGACATGGATGAACAGAAAAAACAAGCGCTAAAAGCGGCTTTATCGCAGATTGACAAGCAGTTTGGTAAAGGTTCGGTTATGTTCTTGGGTGATGATGAAGCGCAAACAGATATTGAAGCAGTATCAACGGGTAGTTTGAGTTTGGATGTTGCTTTGGGTATTGGTGGCTTGCCAAGAGGACGTGTGATTGAAATTTATGGTCCTGAATCCTCAGGTAAGACAACATTAACATTACACGTAATCGCTGAGATGCAAAAATTAGGTGGTACGGCGGCCTTTATTGATGCTGAGCATGCGCTAGACCCTCAGTATGCAAAGCGCTTGGGTGTTAACACAGATGATTTGTTAATTTCTCAACCAGATACAGGTGAGCAGGCATTGGAAATCACCGATATGTTGGTACGCTCGGGCAGTGTTGATATTGTGGTGGTGGATTCAGTAGCAGCACTGACACCAAAAGCAGAAATTGAAGGTGAAATGGGTTCGTCACATATGGGTCTTCAGGCTAGATTAATGTCGCAAGCATTAAGAAAGCTAACTTCTAATATTAAAAAAACCAACACTATGGTTATTTTTATCAATCAGTTACGCATGAAAATTGGCGTTATGTTTGGCAATCCTGAAACAACAACAGGCGGTAATGCGTTAAAGTTCTATGCCTCAGTTCGACTGGACATTCGTCGCATTGGCGCCATTAAAAAAGGCGATGAAATTTTAGGTAATGAAACCCGCGTCAAGGTGTTAAAAAACAAAGTAGCGCCACCTTTTAAGCAAGCTGAGTTCCAAATTTTATACAATCAAGGTATCTCTTTGGAAAGTGAGATTATCGACTTGGGTGTTAAATTGGGTTTTGTTGAAAAAGCAGGTGCCTGGTACAGTATTGAAGGTGAACGAATTGGTCAGGGTAAAGATAATGCACGTGATTACTTAAAAGGTAATCCTGAGTTGCGTCAAAGTGTAGAAGATAAAATCCGTGAACAATTAATGAGCACCAGTGACGAGAGCGAATAAGCAAACGTGTTATGCCAGTGCGATGCAACTATTGGTTCGACGCGAACATTCTGTTGTTGAATTAACCCAAAAACTTACACAAAAAGAGTTTGATCAGGACGAGATTGAGGCGGCGATTGATCTACTTGTTGAGCAAAACTATCAAAGTGACGCACGTTTTGCGGCGGAATTTATTCATATGCGTTTTAATCAGGGTAAAGGGCCTATTAAGATTGGGGCTGATTTAAAACAACGCGGCATCGATCAGTTTGATTTAACTGGATTTGATTTTTATACATTAGCAAAAGATATACGTGTTAGAAAGTTTGGCCAAGAGGTGCCAAGTGACTATAAAGAAAAAACTAAACAGCAACGTTTTTTACAATCCAGAGGATTTAATTTTGAGCACATCAATCAATCATTTGAAGCTGAATAAGTTGCTTTCAATGCGTTCACCGCTTTATATTAAGTATCCCAATGGTGAGGCTCGTGTGATTGAATACATTTTTGAGCATCCGCAAGGTGTAATTTATTTTGAATTGTTTTGGGAAAAAGACCCAACTTATAGCATTCACTTGATTAAAGGAGTGGTTAGTGGTGAGGGTCCTTGGCGGGTGGGAGAATGTACATTTCATGTGTTGGGCTGTAATCATACCCATCCACAGTTGTGCGAATTGCGTTCGTTTTGGCAGCAAGAACTATTGCAACACCCTCAACAATTTCGCACGAATGAAGTGCTTAAAATAGCATTAGAAAAAGGTGCTATTGTGCCAGAAGATCACCCAATGAACGATGCACGCTACTAATAATTCCACTCAAGCTTATGATTTTAAAACTCAAGACATGAAGGTCTTGAGAAAATTGTTGCCTTATTTGTTGGCCATGAGAGCGCGTGTTATATTAGCCACCTTATTTTTAATTGCGGCTAAATTAGCCAATGTGGCAGTGCCTATTGTTCTTAAAGAAATTGTTGATTCACTTGATCAAACCAATGTTTTGTTAATATTGCCGTTGGGTGCATTATTTGCTTATGGCTTGTTAAGATTGGCCAGTTCTTTATTTAACGAGCTTAGAGATGCTATTTTTGCAAAGGTCCGCTATCATGCCATGCATTTAATCGCATTGGGTGTGTTTAAACATCTGCACACATTAGATCTTTCGTTTCACTTAGACAGGCGTATTGGCGGTATTACTCGAGATATTGATCGTGGTACACAAAGTGTTTCAACACTACTTTCTATCTTTGTGTTTAATATCTTGCCGTCATTTTTTGAAGTATGTCTAGTGATCGGATTACTATGGATTAATTATGATGTTTTCTTTGCTGGAATATCGCTGGCAACTGTGGTGTTTTATATTGGTTTGACCTTGGCTATTACCACCTGGCGAATGAAATATCGCTATCAAATGAATGACATGCAGTCAGAGGCAAACACCAATGCAGTAGATAGCTTGATCAACTATGAAACGGTTAAATATTTTAATCGTGAGCAATTTGAAGTGAATCGTTATCAACAGACTATGATGCGCTGGGAAGATGTGGCCACTAAAAGCTTTACCTCTATGACTGCACTTAATTTTGTCCAAGGTGCAGTGATAGCAATTGGTGTGACACTGATTCTAATCATGGCAGCTGAAGGTGTAGTGGCGCAGCAACTAAGCCTTGGTGATATGATTATGATTCAAGCATTGTTACTGCAATTGTTTATGCCACTTGGGTCTCTTGGTATTGTTTATCGTCAAATTAAGCATAACTTTATTGATATGAATAATATGTTTAATTTACTTGATAAGCGCCCAAAAGTTTGCAGCACCAATGACGCATCTGACTTGCAAGTAACTCAGGCAAATATTGAATTTAAATCAGTTTCTTTTTCTTACCCTGGAAAAAAACCTGCATTGCAAGCGATTGATTTTTGTATTAAACCTGGACAAAAGGTGGCCGTTGTTGGCGCTTCAGGATCTGGAAAATCTACCTTAGCTAAATTATTGTTTAGATTTTACGATGTTGATTCGGGTGAAATTTTGATTGATGGTCAAAACATTAAACAGTTTAATCAGCAATCAGTACAAAAATCTATGGGTGTTGTGCCGCAAGATACAGTGATGTTTAATGAAAGTATTTATTATAATATTGCTTATGGCCGAGAGGGCGCCAGTCAATCAGAGGTAAAAGCTGCCGCTAAACTTGCTTTTATTGACCGTTTTATTGAGCAATTGCCAGAAGGCTACGACACGTTGGTTGGTGAGCGTGGTTTAAAGCTATCTGGTGGTGAGAAGCAACGATTAGCCATTGCTAGGGTATTGTTAAAAAATCCACCCATACTTATTTTTGATGAGGCAACTTCAGCACTTGATTCTTATTCAGAGAAAATGGTACAACAAGCATTGGATTCGTTGAGTCAGCAACACACCACATTGGTTATCGCTCATCGCCTATCTACCATTGTGGATAGCGACCATATTATTGTGCTAAATGAAGGGAAAATTCAAGAAAGCGGCTCTCATCAGCAATTGTTAGCAGCTCAAGGTGAGTATGCCAAGCTTTGGAAATTACAAGTTGATGCTCAAAATAAACATAATTAGCGATTAAAAAGAACATATAAATACCATGAAATTTAAGTTAAATAAAACTAACAATAAAGCCCGCCGCGGCGTTATGACATTCGAGCGTGGTACCGTTGAGACGCCTGCATTTATGCCAGTAGGTACCTATGGCACTGTCAAGGCGATGACACCTGAAGAGGTAAGCGGCCTTGGCGCACAAATCATTTTGGGTAACACGTTTCATTTAGCCATTACACCAGGTACTGATGTTATTGAGGCACACGGAGATTTGCATGATTTTATGCACTGGCAAGGGCCGATACTCACAGATTCGGGTGGGTTTCAGGTATTTAGCCTAGGCGCCATGCGCAAGATTAGTGAACAAGGTGTTGATTTTAGATCGCCAAAAAATGGCGATAAAATTTTTATGGGTCCTGAAGAGTCTATGAAAATTCAGAAAAAACTGGGCTCAGATATTGTGATGATTTTTGATGAATGCACGCCTTATCCTGCTGACAAGGCGACGGCTGATCAGTCAATGCAGTTATCTCTACGCTGGGCAAAACGCTCAAAAGATGAGCATACAAATCTCAATAATAAAAATGCATTATTTGGCATTGTTCAAGGTGGCATGTTCAAAGACTTGCGTCAAGAATCAGCAAAAGCACTAGTTAATATTGGTTTTGATGGCTATGCCATTGGCGGACTCAGTGTGGGCGAGCCCAAAGAAGAAATGATTAAAGTGTTGGATTATTTGCCTGATGAATTGCCCGCCGACAAGCCAAGATATTTAATGGGTGTTGGCACACCAAGTGATTTGGTTGAGGCGGTTGAGCGTGGTATTGACATGTTTGACTGCGTCATGCCGACGCGCAATGCGCGTAACGGCTATTTATTTACCTCGGTCGGTATTGTTAAAATTAGAAATGCCCAATATAAGCTGGATACCTCAACCCTTGATGAGCGTTGTGGTTGCTACACTTGCCAAAATTATACAAAGTCTTATCTGCACCATTTACAACGCAAAAATGAAATTTTAAGTGCACGACTAAACACCATCCATAATTTATATTATTATCAAGATTTAATGGCACAAATGAGACGTGCAATTGAAGATGATTGCTTTGCTGAGTTTAAGAATAATTTTTATAAGCTTCAGGCGCAAGAGCAATGAGCCAAAAATTATTGTTCTTTGTTGATGAAGGTGGCTTTGAAGACTACACGCCATTATTTATCGAACAAGGGTTTGCGGTTGATTTTGAAGACTCTCAACGTAGGGCGACTAAACTTGCCAAAAAGAATGTCTACCAAGTACTAGTGGCAGAGTTTAGTCATAATCCTGAATTTAGAGATCGCGTTAGTAATATTGAGTCTCTATTAGCCACTTTGGAAGGAAATTCACCCGATGCTAAAATTGTTATTTTGTATGATGAGTTAAATCAACCGCAATTGGATCAATTAAAGGCTAGATATCGAATGGATGTTACCTTGTCGTTTCCAATTGATAAGGCACTACTTCATCAGGCCATCAATTGAGCGTTGATCAAAATACACGTCTAGTACTTTACGTGCTAGTGGGGCGGCTTTAGAGCTGCCACTACCGGCATTTTCAACAATAATGGCAATGGCAATTTCAGGCTCTTCAACAGGTGCAAAGCCAGTAAAAAGCGCATGATCCCTGAGTTTTTCTTCATACTTTTCAGCAATATACTGCTCTTCAGGATCAAGACCAAACACCTGTGCAGTACCTGTTTTTCCGGCCAAAGTATAAGTTAATCCTTTGTTTAAGCGTCTGGCAGTCCCTTTAGGGGCGTAAATTGTCATTTTCATACCCTCAAGTACTTCTTCCCAATGATGAATATCTTTAATGGGGATTTGTCGACTGTGCTTATTATTAGCCTCAATGATGGACTCACCAGGCTGTTGGGTGCTTTTTAACAATTTAGGTTGGAACAATTGACCTTTATTGGCAAGGGCTGCTGTGGCAACAGCAAGTTGCAAGGGGCTTGAAGTCATAAATCCTTGTCCAATGCCAGCAATAAGAGTTTCACCACGATACCACGGCTCGTTACGGTTAATCTTTTTCCATGCCTTGGACGGCATAATACCACCCTTTTCACCTGGAATATCAATGCCAGTTTTTTGCCCAAAATTAAATAAAGTTAAGTTTTTGTGTAATTTTTCAATGCCCATTCTGTTGGCCAAATCATAGAAAAATACATCACAAGACTGAGCGATTGAATCTTTCATATCAACATGACCGTGACCATCTCTTTTCCAATCATTAAATTTTCGCTTAACGTTTGGCAACCGGAAAAACCCAGGACAAAAGGTTTTGCTGTCTGTTGCATTGATACCTTCTTCAAGTCCGGCTAAGGCAACCATGGGCTTGACGGTTGAGCCTGGTGGATAAAGCCCCTGAATAGAACGATTAAGCTGGGGAATGTCTTTTGAAGTTTGTAATAATTCATAATTAGCATGTGATATGCCATTCACAAACCAATTGGGATTGTAGGTTGGGGTGCTAACCAAAGCGAGCACCTCACCATTTTTAACATTAACCACGACAATTGATCCGCGCTTTCCGGCTAGTACTGATTCAGCCATTTTTTGTATGTTTAAATCCAGGCTTAAATATAAGTTTTGACCTGCAATTGATGGTGTAATAATTTTTGTATCGACCACGCGGCCACTAACATTTCGCTCGATTTGTTTAATACCAGTTTTTCCGTGTAGCAAGGTTTCATATTGTTTTTCAATGCCAACTTTTCCAACAAACTGAGTGCCAGAGTAGTTCTGTCGATCATATTGTAATTTGTCTTTTTTATTCATCCTGGATACGTAACCAAGTGCATGAACACTAGATGAGCCATGTGGATAAACGCGATGAAAGTAAGGCTCTACTTCAATACCTAGAAATTGATTACTGACTAAAAATTTAGCCACTTGGTCTTTGCTCAGATTGTGTTTGATGGGAATATTGTTAAATTTTCGAAAGCGCTTTCTATTTTTATAATAGCGTTTAACATCTTGTTCATCGATAAATCCAGCGTGCTGCAGTTCAATTAAAACTTTACTGATATCAGGTACTTTTTCAGGCGTGAGTGTTAATTGGTAGGTTAGCTGGTTGGTGGCAAGTAACACGCCATTTCGATCAAAAATTTTCCCCCGAGCTGGCGTGATTGGCAGACTACGCATTTGATTGCCAAGCGCCTCTTCTTGATAATGTTCATGATTAACAACTTGTAGATTAAACACACGAACGATCAGTAGCAAAGCGAGTAAAAATATAAAAATTAGCGCCAGCTTCAGTCGGGATGACAACAATGAATGCTCAAGTTGAGTGTTACCGATACTGTCCATGATTATTGGTGTCTACATTTGGCAAGCGAAAAGCGAATAACCGGCCAAAATAGGGCGCTAGTAAAAGGTGCTAACAATAGATAATAATTATTACCGGTGCCATGCATTAATACATGGGTTAATAAGAAAAAGACAAGATAAATACAGCTTGAGAAAAAAACATAGACTTGTTGAGTGCTTAAGTTGGACACATGAAATGATTGTTTAACATTGTTTATAAATAAACTGGCTAGAATTAATGCTAACGCATTTTGACCCAAAAGATCACCTTGGAGAATATCTAGTAGGGTGCCTAAAATTAGAGCAATAAATAAACTACCTTTAACGGGAAAATAAATCAACCAATAGGTAAATAACAACAACATCCAAAAAGGCGACATGTCTAATACAACTTCATTAAACGGTAGGGCGCTTAGGATGAGCGAAAATAACGTGATTTTTAGTAAAAAAATATAAGGTCGCTGCGTATTCATGATTTTTCTAAAATAATAACAAACTCTAAATCAGAGATTTGTTGAATGGGCGCTAAAATAACATGTAAAAAAGATTCATCTTTATGTTGTTCTACGTGAATAACTCGCCCAACGGGATACCCATCTGGAAATTTTCCACCCAATGAGCTAGTTAAAAATAAGTCACCTGTCTTTATATCTAAATCGGGATCGACAAAATTGAGTCTTAGGCGATATTGATTTTCTGCCAGCCCCTGGCTAATCGCTTGAACACCATTTCTAGCACTTTTTACTGGAATATATTGAGTTGGATCGCTGGCCATTAAAATGCTAGCGCTTGTAGGCGTTAATTCGGTAATTTGTCCAACCACACCTTGTGCACCCAAGGCCACTTGGCCAATATGCAGTTGATCATTGCTGCCTTTATTGATAATTAATTGTTTTTTTAAGCGTGAACGCCTGATGTGCTCAACACGCGCCAAGCTAAATTTTGCCTGCTGTAGTGTATGGCTTGAGTTAAGTAGCGATTTAAGCTTGGTATTTTCAAGTGCTAACTGTTCTGTTTGTTGAAGTTGAGCTTTTAGCTTGAGTAGTTGCGCATTAAGATTCTGGTTGTCGCTTAGTAGCTGGTCTTTACCAGTACCTTGTTCGTTGATCCAGGTGTAGAGCTTTTCCGGTAGGCTAACCAGCATATAAACTGGAGAAATGAGTGTCGCAACACCTTGTCTAAGGTTGTTAAGATAAGAAAACTTGTAGTCAAATAGAATAAGAAATATGGCAATAATAACTGGGATAAAGGTTTTAAAAAAGTTCATTAGCCTTGCCCAATTAATTGCAGAATAACTTTATTCAGCTGCTAAGAATCCCATGTTATGTTTGCTAATCATGTCAAGTGCAACGCCACCACCACGAGCAACACAAGTTAACGGGTCATCAGCAATGCGCACTGGTAAGTTGGTTTCTTGATTAATTAATTTATCAAGTCCATCTAATAATGCACCGCCACCAGTTAACACAAGACCGTTTTCAGCAATGTCTGAACTAAGTTCAGGCGGCGTTTTCTCAAGTGCGGTTCTAACCGAGCTAATAATTGTTTTTAGCGGCTCTTGTAATGCATCTAGGATTTCAGTATTGGTAATTTCAAAACTAACCGGAATGCCTTTGGCGACATCTCTGCCTCTAAATTCGATCTTTTTAACGACATTAGTTTTAAAGGCAGAGCCCACTTCTTCTTTAATTTGTTCTGCTGTTGCAGGGCCAATAATGATGCCGTGCTCTCTACGCACGAATTTAACGATAGTATCATCGAATACATCACCACCAACACGTAGAGAGTCAGAATAAACAATACCATTTAAAGACATAATAGCAATTTCTGTTGTGCCGCCGCCAATATCAATCACCATGGCACCAGAGGCTTCTTCAATCGCCATGCCAGCGCCTAATGCAGCAGCCATAGGCTCTTCAATGAGATATACATCGCGTGCGCCAGCACCAACTGCACTCTCTTTAATGGCACGACGTTCAACTTGAGTGGCGCCACAAGGAACACAAATGAGCACTTTCGGGCTAGGGGAGAAAAATCCCGAGCGTAACACTTTGCGAATAAAGTGCTGAAGCATTTTTTCAGTTACTTTAAAATCAGCAATTACACCGTCTTTCATTGGGCGAATGGCTTCGATTGATCCTGGCGTTCTACCCAGCATATTTTTAGCATCTTGACCCACTGAAATAACCGTTGCTTCCATGGAGCCTCGATCTTGACGAATGGCTACCACTGAAGGCTCGTTTAATACCACGGAACCATCCATATAGATAAGCGTATTAGCAGTGCCTAAGTCGATTGATAAACTCTGGGCTTTGAAAAAATCAAACATAAAAATTCCTGATTAATTATTGGTGAAATAAAGAGATATAATACTATAAATAATTGGAAAAAATATAACATTCCCAATCTGAAGACAGAGGGTGTCAATATAGCATTAAGACTTGCTATAACAGTGTTTGCAAGAAATCTTAGTGTCACTTAGTGGTTCCACGGCGATTTATTGTAAATACTGTGGTGGTGAAAGTTGGTGCTAGATTTGCATTTTCTATCTTTGGATTGGAGATATTCTTAAAGGTGGTAAAAATATGAAAATTCAGCAGGAGCACGTCATTGAAAGTGTTGCCAATGCATTGCAATATATTTCATATTATCACTCGCCAGATTTTATCCAAGCCATGGCATTTGCTTATAAAAAAGAAACGCACAGTAGTGCAAAAAACGCCATTGCCCAAATTCTAATCAACTCAAAAATGGCTGCTCTGGGGAAAAGACCTTTGTGTCAAGATACTGGTATTGTTAATGTATTTGTTGAAGTGGGTATGGACGTAACTTGGGAAGCAGAACTTTCCCTGGATGAAATGATTAACGAAGGCGTAAGACAAGCCTTTACTTTTGAGGAGAATCCATTGCGTGCTTCGATTGTTAAAGATCCATTATTTTCAAGAGAAAACACCAAAGACAACACGCCAGCTGTTATTCATTCAAAGGTAATCAAGGGAGATAAGGTTAATTTTATTGTGGCTGCTAAGGGTTGCGGCTCAGAAAATAAAGCCAAGTTTGCCATTCTAAATCCATCAGCCAGTGTGTCTGACTGGGTGCTTGATATGATTCCAACCATGGGCGCTGGTTGGTGCCCACCTGGTATTATTGGTATTGGCGTGGGCGGTACAGCTGAAAAAGCCATGCTAATGGCTAAAGAGAGTCTGCTTGATCCGATTGATATTGTTGAAATTGCACAAAAAAATAATCCGACAGATATTGAGCAGTTACGCCTTGATTTATTAGAAAAAATCAACAATCTTGGTATTGGCGCCCAAGGCCTGGGTGGACTGACAACTGTACTGGATGTTAAGATTAAAGACTACCCAACACATGCCGCCTCTCAAGCAGTTGCTATGATTCCAAATTGTGCCGCAACACGTCACCTACATTTTTCCATGGACGGCTCGGGCGTTGCTCAGCTGCCAGAAGTGGATATGGATATTTATCCTGATTTAGAAATGGATTACTCAAAATACACAAAGGTAGATTTAAATACACTGACGCGCGACCAAATGCATGATTGGAATATTGGCGATACATTACTACTAACGGGTACGATTATCACAGGTCGTGATGCGGCTCACGCACGCCTTAAGCACATGTTAGATGCTGGAGAAGGTCTACCTAAAGGCGCTGATTTTGATAACAAATTTATCTATTATGTGGGCCCGGTTGATGCGGTAGGTGATGAAATTATTGGCCCTGCTGGCCCAACAACTGCAACCCGTATGGATCGGTATACCGATATGATGTTTGAAAACACTAACATTTTAGGCATGATCGGCAAGGCTGAGCGCGGTGAGCAAACTGTAAATAGCATTAAAAAACACAAAGCCAGTTATTTAATTGCGGTGGGTGGCGCTGCTTACTTGATATCTAAATCAATTAAAAAAGCTCGAAAAATCGCTTTTGAAGAGATGGGCATGGAAGCCATCTATGAGTTTGAAGTAGAAAATATGCCAGTAACGGTGGCTGTTGATGGTGATGGTAATAATATTCACAATGTTTTTCAAGAGCTGCAAACCTATAGTTAATGCTTAGCTAGTATAATTAACGGCTGAAGTTGGTCGGATAGTCGCTGGTGGGTTTGCTCATCAGAGGAAAGTCCGGGCTCCATAGAGCAAAGTGCTAGCTAACAGCTAGGTAGGGTGACCTAATGGAAAGTGCTGCAGAGATTTAAACCGCCTGTTTCGACAGGTAAGGGTGAGAAGGTGCGGTAAGAGCGCACCGCGCGGAAGGCAACAACCGTGGCAAGGTAAACCCCACTTGGAGCAAGCTCAAATAGGCTACCATTGATGCGGCTCGCATAAGGTAGCGGGTAGAGTGCTAAAGAGTATTGGTAACAATGTTCGTAGATGAATGACTATCTATTACAGAACCCGGCTTATAGACTAACTTCTCCTTTTTTTACTTCGTCTTTTTTCTTTCTGCTGCGTTAGATTTTAAAAAAATACTCAGTCACATGGTCAGCCCATGCTCTTTCATATTTACAAAATATGCCTTGCAGAAAACAAAAAAAATACTCGTAAAAACCCTTGTCTTTCTCCTTGTGTTTTGTTGTAGAATAAAAACATGGGGAAAAGCATTAAAATATTTATCATGATTTTATTTAGTATATCGGCGAATGCTTATGCTGAAAAGCCGATCTTATTTCAAGATAAAACGATCACTATTTACACTGACAATACGGTTGCTTATGCCGATGGCAGTGTGCCAGTATTTAAACCATCAAGTACTTGGGTTGAGGAGGACTATTTTACTCAGCAAGAAAAATACTGTGAAGTGGACTCAATTCATAAAGACAAATTAAAGGCTTTATTAAATTCTTTTGAAAAATAACAGCACTATATTTTTTGAGCAAGTATTGCTCTGTCAATATTGTTGTAATCTTTAAAAGTTAGAATGCCAGTAAAATCTTTTGTCAATAATTCAACAATTCTAGCTTGCTGATCATGGCCATGCTCTAACAATAAATAACCACCTTTGGCTAAATGGCTTGGTGCTTTATTAATAATAATGCGAATATCGTCTAATCCATCTTTTCCTGCAGTAAGCGCGGTGATTGGCTCATGAGTTAGATCATCAAGATAGTCATCTCCCTCTTCAATATAAGGTGGGTTTGAGATAATAAGGTCAAATGTTTGTCCGGCTACCGGCGCCAACCAACTGCCCTGTAAAAATTCAATTTCCGAGGTTGCGTTAGACTTGGCAACTGTTAATGCCTTGGTCGAATAGTCCGTTGCAGTAACTATCCAATGCGGATTTTTATCAGCTAAAGTAATGGCAATAATGCCACTACCCGTGCCCATATCAAGCATTTTGCAAG
>ERZ1046740.404-NODE-404-length-36776-cov-58.315542_pt1 | contig 36776 bp, 38 predicted proteins | sample MGYA00383093_ERZ1046740 | MGnify/ENA primary metagenome ERZ1046740 (study PRJEB29581, sample SAMEA5548363) | metagenome | biome: marine; feature: coastal; material: water | depth 25 m | study: Short-term variability in the microbial, nano- and picoplankton... | reverse complement strand
GTGCCCACATTTACATGGGGCTTGGTTCTTTCGAATTTTTCTTTTGACATTTTATTACTCCTTTACTACTTTAAATTATTTGTTTAATTTTTCAATTACATCGTCGGCAACATTTTTAGGTGCTGCTGTGTACTTTGAGAATTCCATTGAATAGCTCGCACGACCTTGAGTTGCAGAACGAAGGTCATTTGCATAACCAAACATTTCAGCTAATGGAACATCTGCTTTCAATTGTTTGCCGTTCGGAAGATCTTCCATAGCACCAACTAGTCCACGTCGTCTATTAAGGTCGCCCATTACATCACCCATGTATTCTTCAGGAGTAACCACTTCGACAGCCATCATTGGCTCAAGAAGTTGTGGGTTAGCCATTCTAACACCTTCAGCTAAACACTTAGAAGCGGCAATCTTAAACGCCATTTCATTCGAGTCAACATCATGGTAAGAACCATCATAAACCGTTACTTTAATGTCTACTAATGGGAAGCCAGCTAATACGCCATTTTCCATTTGCTCTTGAACACCTTTGTTAACAGCAGGAATGTATTCCTTAGGAATTACACCACCTTTAATTTCGTCAACAAACTCATAACCCGCACCAGGCTCTTGAGGCTCGATACGTAAATGAACATGTCCGTACTGACCACGACCACCAGACTGCTTAGCAAACTTATGCTGATGCTCAACCATTGTTGTGATTGCTTCACGGTATGAAACTTGTGGTGCGCCAACATTACACTCAACGTCAAATTCACGCTTCATACGATCAACAATAATGTCTAGGTGTAATTCACCCATACCAGCAATAATTGTTTGACCTGATTCTTCATCAGAAGACACACGGAAAGACGGATCTTCTGCAGCAAGCTTACCTAAGGCAATACCCATTTTTTCTTGGTCTGCTTTAGTTTTAGGCTCTACTGCTAATGCGATTACCGGCTCAGGGAATTCCATCCTTTCAAGAACGATTTTCTCTTTAAGGTCACATAGTGTGTCACCTGTTGTTACATCTTTAAGACCAATCGCTGCGGCGATATCACCAGCGCGAACTTCTTTAATTTCTTCACGGTCATTAGAGTGCATTTGTACCATACGGCCAATACGCTCTTTCTTACCTTTAGATGAGTTGTATACGAAATCACCTGCTTTAAGTACACCTGAATATACACGGAAGAATGTCAACGTACCTACGAATGGGTCAGTCGCAATCTTAAATGCAAGTGCTGCAAATGGTTCGTTATCGTCTGCTGGACGAGGCGCTCTAGTTTCATCTTTATCATCAAGAATACCTTCAATTGGATCCACTTCAAGCGGAGACGGCATGTACATGATGATTGCATCTAGTGCAGCTTGAACACCTTTATTTTTAAAGGCAGAACCACAAAACATTGGAATAATTTGACTGTTAATTGTTTGATGACGAATACCTGCTTTGATTTCATCATGTGTCAACTCGCCTTCTTCTAAGTATTTTTCCATTAACTCATCGTTAGCTTCTGCGGCAGACTCAACCATAAACTCACGTTTTTCTTCGGCTAATTCTAATAACTCAGCTGGAACATCGACTGCATCATAAGTTGCACCTTGATCAGCTTCATTCCAGTAAATAGCTTTCATAGTGATAAGATCAACCACGCCTTTAAAGCCTTCCTCTGCACCAATAGCAATTTGCATTGGAACTGGATTACCGCCTAAACGTGTTTTAATTTGATCACAAACACGTAAGAAGTCTGCACCAGCACGGTCCATCTTGTTTACAAAACCAATTCTTGGAACATTGTATTTGTTTGCTTGACGCCATACAGTTTCAGACTGAGGCTCAACACCACCTACCGCACAAAATAACGCTAATGCACCGTCTAATACTTTAAGTGAACGCTCAACCTCAATCGTGAAGTCTACGTGTCCCGGAGTATCAATAATGTTAATACGGTGCTCATCAAACTGCTCGTCCATACCTTTCCACATACAAGTTGTTGCAGCAGAAGTAATAGTAATACCACGTTCTTGCTCTTGCTCCATCCAGTCCATGGTTGCACCACCATCGTGAACCTCACCAATTTTGTGAGTACGGCCCGTATATAAAAGAACACGTTCAGTAGTAGTAGTTTTACCAGCGTCAATATGCGCCATAACACCGACATTACGGTAGCGACTAAGGGGGTGATTTCTTGCCATCTTCTTAAATCCTTTTGATTACCAGCGGAAGTGAGCAAACGCTTTGTTTGCTTCAGCCATTCTGTGAGTGTCTTCTTTCTTCTTAAATGCAGTACCACGGTTTTGAACCGCGTCTAATACTTCGCCTGCCAATCTAAGCTTCATACCTTTTTCACCACGCTTACGTGATGCTTCAATAATCCAACGCATAGCTAGAGCAATCTTACGCTCAGATCTTACTTCGATTGGAACTTGGTATGTTGAACCACCAACACGGCGAGACTTAATCTCAACCTGTGGTCCGATATTATCTAGGGCTTGTTTGAATACTTCAATTGGCTCAGCATTACCTTTAGCTTCAATTGTATCTAACGCATCATAAACGATCTTCTCAGCTACTGATTTTTTACCATCTAACATTAAGATGTTTACAAACTTAGCCAATACTAAATCACCAAACTTCGGGTCTGGTAGGATTTCTCTTTTAGGGGCGGATCTTCTTCTCATAGTGTTTCTCTTATTTTAAATTGTTGTTATTTCTTAGGCTTCTTAGTACCATACTTAGAACGACCTTGCATTCTGCCGTCAACACCAACCGTATCTAATGCACCACGAACTGTGTGGTAACGAACACCTGGTAGATCTTTAACACGACCACCACGAATAAGAATCACTGAGTGTTCTTGTAAGTTGTGACCTTCACCACCAATGTAGGTAGTAACTTCGGCTGAATTTGTAAGTCTTACACGAGCAACTTTACGTAGTGCTGAGTTAGGCTTCTTTGGTGTAGTTGTGTATACACGAGTACATACACCACGTTTTTGAGGGCAGCTGTCTAATGCTGGCACGCCACTTTTTACAATCTTCTTTTTACGTGGATTACGTACCAATTGATTAACTGTTGACATATCGCTATTTCTCCAAAATTTTTAAAACTTTTATATAAATTTAAGTTGCTTACGACCACCCGTTGTTTTTTCGGGGGCAATAAAGGGATGAATTATACTTTGTTAGCCGCGCTTGTGTCAACAAGTTTTAAGCCTTTTTTAGCAGTCTTTCCAATAAAAAACTACTGGCACGATTTAGCATTTCAAATACACCATCAAATCGCCCCTCAAAATAAGGATCTGGTACGCTTTTAGTTTGATTATTAGGAATGTTATCCAACATTAACGATAGCTTGTGTTTGTACTCTTGAGGGCAAATTGCCTCTAGATTTGCTAAATTTGACTCATCCATTGCAAAAATATAATCATAATGATAAAAATCTGATTCATGCACTTGACGCCCACGCTGATCAGATAAATCAACCTTATATTTTCGTGCTGATATTTGCGATCGAGAATCTGGCTGCTCACCAATATGATAGGCATGTGTCCCAGCTGAATCAATTTCAAATAAGTGATTAGCGCCCCGTTTTTCAACTTGTGATCTAAAAGCACCTTCAGCCGTTGGAGAGCGACAAATATTACCCATGCACACAAATAAAATTTTGATTTTTTCGTTACTCATGTACTTTTAACTTCGATAAAATTAAATATTATATCCATTATAGATTTAAATTATGTCTAACACCCTACTAGACTCCGCCAAAGAAGTTATTCTAACCGAAGCACGTGCTGTTACTCGACTTGCCGATCAACTTGACCAAAGCTTTATTAATGCCTGTAATCTTATACAAAATTGCACAGGTAAAGTTGTACTAATCGGCATGGGGAAATCTGGGCATATTGGCAATAAAATTGCCGCCACCTTTGCTTCTACCGGTACACCGGCTTTTTCCGTACATCCGGGCGAGGCAGGACACGGCGACCTAGGCATGATCGAGGCTAACGACATAGCAATTTGTATTTCTTATTCTGGTGAGTCTGATGAAATCATGACTCTAGTTCCTGTTATAAAACGCTTAGGTGCCTCCATTATTGGTATGACGGGCAATACAAACTCTTCAATTGGTCAAATTAGTGATGTTCATTTAGATGTTAGCGTTGAAAAAGAAGCTTGTCCTCATAACTTAGCACCCACTTCATCGACCACAGTAGCGCTCGCCATGGGTGACGCTTTGGCAGTGAGCATCCTAACTAGTAGAGGCTTTAGTCCTGATGACTTTGCCCGCTCGCATCCATCAGGTGCATTAGGTCGACGCCTACTAACCTTTGTTAAAACCATTATGAAAACAGGTGACGATATTCCAACTGTTAGCGCTGAAACCAAATTATTAGACGCTCTGTTAATAATGAGTCAAAAAGCGTTAGGCATGGTGCTAATTACAGAAGGATCTACACTTAAAGGTGTATTTACTGATGGTGATTTACGCCGCGTACTTGAATCAAATACCGATATTCAGAGCTTAGCCATTGGCGAAGTAATGACTGAAAATTGCAAATCTATCTCGTCTGAAAAGCCTGCAATGGCTGCTGTACAAATAATGGATGAGTTTAATTTAAATTCACTACCTGTTGTGGATGATAACAACCAGGTGGTTGGAGCGATTAACACTCACACACTAATGCAAGCCAAAATTATCTAAATTAATTACTGCGTCTTTTTTCCTTCTTCTATGTTAAATTTCTAAAATGTTTAGTTGCGTAGACTTGCTACGCGCCTGCATATTTTATAAATTCTGCCTTGTAGAAGAAAAAAATACTTGCAATTACCATTCAGATTTACCCTATTAACCTTTCCACGCCCCACCAAAATCCAATCAATGCGATTAGTATCGAAACAGGAATAACTGCCAATTGTCGATAATTTAGTTTTAATCGTCGTAATATCAACAACATACCAGCCACACCTAGCACTATCACAATTTGAGCCAATTCCACACCCACATTAAAACCAATTAACGTAGTTAAAAAGGAATCTGGCGCCATTTCAAATTCTTTAAGCATTGTGGCAAAACCCAATCCGTGAATCAATCCAAAAATGAAAACGATAATACTTTTACGTTTAATCGATTGATGAGTAATTAAGTTTTCAATAGCAACATAAGCAATAGAAAAAGCAATTAACGGCTCAACAATTTTCGCGGATATTTCCACCATGCCATACATTGCCAAACCCAACGTTATAGTGTGTGCCACTGTAAAAGTAGTAACAAGTAACAACAACCTTCGCCATAAAAGTGATGATAATGCCATGCCAATAATAAATAAAATATGATCCCAACCTAGCGGAATAACGTGATCAAATCCAATTGAGGTAAATTGTAAAAATTGCTGAGTTTTACTTAATGGTTCTGGATGGTTAATATCGATATCACCACTTGGTGCGGCATCTCTCAGCCACTGCCACTGACTCCAATTATATTCATCTTTTTTATACACTTGCCAGCGCAGCGCACTATCACCATAGTCTTTTGCATATTGCCAAGAGAGTTGCTTAGGCCATTCATCTAGTTTCACTGTGTAAATAAGAACGGTTTTTCTTGGTCGTTTTTTATAGCCAATAATGTCAAGCTGAGCATGATCTAAAACCAAAGTCTGCTTTTTTCCATTAACACTAAACTCAAGACTGTTTAAAAACTCAACCTCAAATTCTTTAAAACGCTGACGCAATAAATTTGGCTTTAGTGCGCGCAATTCATCGTACTGTGCAGATGTTGGTGCATCAGTCGTATTCTTATACTGAGTACCAATACCTGTCATCACTGCTTCTAGACTTAGGTCGATTTCAATTTTTGCTGTTTTATTAGAAAAAATTGAAACCTCCACCAAAGCAGGTTTAACAACATCAGCCTGAATGCTAATGCTAAAAAATAATAATAGTGAGAGTAATAATTTCATCAATATCTTGTCCAATAAAAAACCCCGACTAGCGGGGCTTTTTAGATTTTTAAAGAACTACTTAAAGTAATTTACCTGCATAATTCTCAATACCAGGATTAGTCTTCACACCTTTAATCGTTGGATGATTAACCTTCTGCAAATCAAGTGTACCTTGCTTACGCAGATAATCTGCTGCAACATCCCACATTAATCGACCGTTACCAACACTACCAACTTGCGCCCAACCGGCCACTTTATATGACTTGTTAGGATCGATTGGTGCGCCACCATCATCTTTCATTTCAGAAATACGATTACCTAGCGAAGCTGCAGGATCAATAGTGTAATCCATGCCGCCCATACGCACCATGTCACCACCTGATTGTAGGTACGGGTCTTGTACAAATAGGTTTTCAGCAATACCCTCTAGAATCTCTTTAAGTTGATCACCCTTCAATTCGCTCACATATGTTTCACCGTAAGTCATTGAAGTGTTTGTCATTAAATCTTCCATGGTCACATCATGACCTGCTGGAACCGATGTACCCCAGCGAACACCCGCTGACATTGCAAAATCAGCACTATGCTCTTCACGCAATGAGTTAACCAATACCTGATCCCAAGTACCCATAAAGTTACCACGACGATAAAGTGTTTGATTAGTTTTACATAGTTTTTCGGTCAGAATTTCGTCATAGGTCTTACCTAAACGATCCATATTATTTGACATTTCCGCACTACGCGCTTCAACGACATTTTCATCGTATTTAGTATTGCGCATCTTAGTAATGAAAGACACCATGGCTGCATCCGGCTTAATGAAATCAGTCAGAATCGGCAGCATTTTATAATTGTAACCCACCACTTTATGACCTTTAATTTCTAAATCCATCACGCCGATGTATTTACCTGAACAACCCGCATTAGTAACAACTGTCATGCCACCTGCATTTTTAACCTCAACAGGTTTAGGCATACCGTCATGTGTATGGCCACCGAAAAATGCATCAATACCAACAACACGTGATGCCATCTTAATATCAACGTCCATACCGTTGTGTGAAATAACAACCACTGCGTCTGGCTTTTCATTTTCACGAATATCATTAACCAACTCTTGCATTTCGTCTTCACGCAGACCAAACGACCAGTCTGGGAAGAAGTATTTTTGAGGATTGGCATTTGATGTTCTTGGGAAGGCTTGACCAATTACCGCAATACGGTGTCCACCTACATTCTTGATCACATAAGGCTTAAATGGCAGTGCATCGTCTTCACTGTACAGACCGTTACCATCGTATTTTTCAGTCATGGTGAAATACTCATCACCCATCAGTGCATCTTCCATAATGCGAACGTTTTGACCTAAGAAATCACCCTTAAAGAAGCCAACGTTCTTTAATGTTTCCGCTTCTTTATAAGTAAATTCCCAGTGGCCAACCATCACATCAACACCAAGCATATTACAAGCTTCTACCATGTCAGCACCACGCGTCCAAAGTGATGTACCTGAACCTTGCCAAGTGTCACCACCATCCAATGTAAGTGTGTTTTGCACACCACCCGCACCTTCACGCAAAGACTCTAAAACGGTTTTAATTTGGCCAAAGCCACCAGTCTTGCCGTATTTAGCCGCTAAATCTTCAAAGTTATTGTAAGTGAATGCATAGGCTTCAGGGGAACCTGGCTTAACACCAATTTGCTTTAATAAGTTATTGCCCACAACATGTGGCAACTCTCCATAAGTAGATCCAAAGCCAAGGTTTACATTAGGCTCACGAAAGTAGTTAGGTAGCAAGTTACCGTGTGTATCAGTAATGTGCAAAATTCGCGCATTACCCGTTTTTGGCACTTCATACATATTGTCCTGAGAAGACAACTTGGCAGAAGCATCACCACCACAACCACTAATTAAACCCGCTGCAGAACCAGCACCCAATACCTTTACAAAATCTCTACGTGTTAATGACATACCCTCTCCTCAGAAAATTAAACAATATAAAGCTAGAATGTTACACTTTTTTAACTTTAATTAACACAGGTTAATAATATGTTTTGTTAGAAACAAATATCAGTGCCCAGTCTCTTTTATAATACCCACATGAATATTTCCAAACTACTATCGGATATTGTCCGCACAGAATTTGATCTGGATATTACTGGATTATGCCTAAATACTGAAAATGCACAAGCTGGCGATGCATTTATTGCACTACAAGGGCAATATAGCCATGGATCAAACTTTATTGATGAAGCTATTAATAAGGGCTGCGTGGTAATATTGATAGACGGAAAAGACATTGAGTGCTCTGTTCCTACCATTCGTATTGATAATTTATCTAGCCACTTAGAAAATTTGGCCAACACTTTTTATCCAAATGCTAAAAAAATTGATGTTATTGGTATTACTGGTACTAACGGCAAAACCTCAGTTGCATATTTTGTCTCTCAATTACTTGAGAAATTAGGTGTTAATAATGGCTTAATCGGAACACTGGGCATTAGTAACAGCACCCAAACATCTAACAACACCACGCCTGATATCTTGACACTGTACCGAACACTTGATGGATATAGTCAAAACAATATTAATACTGCTGTATTAGAAGTTTCATCACACGCACTCGCGCAAAATCGCATTGCAGGGCTTAATATTACTCAAGCAGTGTTTACTAACTTTACTCAGGATCATCTTGATTATCATCGATCTTTACAGCAATACAAAACTGAAAAACTAAAGCTATTTCAGCTAGATTCTCTTAACAGTGTCGTTATTAACAAGGATGACAAAAGTCACGTTGATTTTGAATCTGCTGCTAAAAATACACAGCATTATTATTCTATTGCTGATTTTGATGATATTAAAACCACTGAATATGGGTTTATCGCTCAGCTTAAAGGCTTTGTTTTTGAAGTGCCATTTTTAGGTGAATTTAACTTAATGAATGTTTTAGCCGCCTACCATACACTTAAGGCGCGCGGCTTTACCAATGAACAAATCATCCCGCTACTACACCAACTCAATCCACCACCTGGCAGAATGCAAAAAAATGCACAGCAATTAATATGGATAGATTACGCTCACACGCCTGATGCGATTGAAAAAGCTATTATCACGCTTCAAAATCACTATCCGGAACATAAAATTCGTGTCATTTTTGGCTGTGGCGGAAACCGTGATAAAGACAAACGCGCCAAGATGGGCAAAATTACCTCTAAATTGGCTGACACAATCATTCTTACTAATGACAATCCAAGAGGTGAAGATCCTCAAGCTATTATTGATGATATTCTAAGTGGCATTGACGACAGTTATGAAATCATCATCACCGAAGATCGCCAGATTGCTATTGAAAATGCCGTGATTACTCTGGGCGAAGAAGAGTGCCTGTTAATTGCTGGAAAAGGGCATGAAACCACGCAAATTTTTAACCATGAAACCTTAGAATTAAACGACAATGACATGGTGTTAGCCGCTATTATCGAAGCAGCAAGATTGGAAAAAATAAAAAATAAGCAGCGTTAAGCCATTAAGACTTTTTTTGAAAAAAAGGTAAATAGAAAATTGGCTACTAACGCAAAAAAAAATAATGCTACAAACTAATACAAAAACCTTAGCCAAATTATTCAACATTAGTTGTATCACTAATGTTGAATTTTCAGGCATTTATACTGATACAAGACAGCGCATGGATGGTGGTGTATTTCTTGCGATAATTGGCGATAATTTCGATGCTCATGACTACATAAAAAAAGCAGAGGAGATGGGTGCAGTTGCCATTATTACTAGTAAACCAGTGTTAACAACTCTGCCTGTTTTAAAAGTTAATGACACACTACAAGCACTGAATGATATTGCTAAATATCATCTTAATCAAGTCAATCCAACAACCATAGCCATCACTGGCAGCAACGGCAAAACCACCACTAAAAATTTACTGGCTAATATTTTAGACTTATCTGCACCAACACTTAAAACTCAAGGCAATCTTAACAATCATTTAGGCGTACCCATGACACTGCTTAAGCTAGAGTCGCATCATCAATATGCTGTGATTGAAATGGGCGCTAATCATTTGGGTGAAATCACACATCTGCGAAATATTGTTAATCCTGATGTTGCCGCGGTTACCAACACAGGTGATGCGCATATTGGTGAATTTGGCAGTAAAGAAAATTTAATTAAAGCCAAAGGCGAGATTTATTCAAGCCATTCTAAAAATATTGTTAACACTCAAACAACCTTTAAAGGCGATATTAGCTTTGGTGAAGGTGGTGATATTTATGCTGATAACATTAGCGGCAACTGTTTTGATCTACATATTTTTAACAATCAAACTTCGGTCTGTCTTCAGCTGATTGGCAAACACAACATTGATAATGCATTGGCAGCAAGCGCTTGCGCCCATGCACTGGACATTAATATTGAGATGATTAAAACTGGCTTAGAAGCAACCACTGCTGAAAATGGCCGATTAAATATTTTAGAAACCGAACACTTCACACTGATTGATGACAGCTACAACGCTAGTCCAGCATCAATAACTGCCGCGTTAGAAACTCTGCAAAATTTTAAAAGTGAGCTAGTTGTTGTACTGGGTGATATGGCCGAGCTTGGCAAGGATGAGGCTACCCTGCACCAACAAATGGGTATCCAAGCTCATAAAATAACCAATCATCTTTATACCGTTGGCGGGCTAGCAAAGCACTATCAAGGCAAGCACTTTAATAGTAAACAAGCATTATCTGAACACTTAATAAAAAATCATACTGACGCAACCATCCTTATAAAAGGCTCTAGAATCGCTAAACTAGATGAATTGGTTAAACTTTTACAAAAATAAACCGCTTTTCACTTGACCTTTTGTCAAAACCCAACGATAATTACGCGCTTGATGGGCCCGTGGCTCAATTGGATAGAGTACTCGGCTACGAACCGAGCGGTTACTGGTTCGACTCCAGTCGGGCCCACCATCAAATTCACATCAAGTTTATTCGTCCAAACAGCTTCTGATAGAATACATACATGATGACAATCCCCAACATGATTACACTCTCTAGAATTTTCTTAATTCCAGTTTTTGTCGCCCTTTATTATTTTCAGCCGTCTTACACACAGACACCAATCTTTACCTGGATTAACTTCTGTTTAACAGGCGCTTATGCGTTTATTAGCATTACCGACTATCTGGATGGCTACTTAGCCAGAAAGCTTAATATGACCTCTCAGCTAGGTGCTTTTCTAGATCCTGTCGCTGATAAACTCATGGTTTCAGTAGCATTAATTATGTTGGTGGATTTTTACCCTTCAGACACACATTGGTACGTCACCATTGCTGCACTCATTATTATCTCTCGTGAAATTCTAGTATCAGCACTTAGAGAATGGATGGGCACTATTGGTCAACGCTCAACGGTGAATGTATCCTACATTGGTAAAGTAAAAACCTTTGTGCAAATTTTTGCCATTTTATTCTTACTTTATCAGCAACCTTTCTTTGGTCTACCTAGTTTTGAAATTGGTGTTACTTTGTTAGTAGCAGCAACATTCCTGACTTTATACTCTGGTTTTATTTATTTAAGAGAAGGCGTTAAAACTTTTGATAATTAATCCCAAATCAGCCTTGACTAATTTGAAAAAAACACTATAATTTCACTTTCTATTGCGGGAATAGCTCAGCTGGTAGAGCATCACGTTGCCAACGTGAATGTCGCGAGTTCGAATCTCGTTTCCCGCTCCAGATTTTAAAAAGGCCTGTTTATCAGGTCTTTTTTTATATAGCCCTTTGCACACATCTTGGCCGGATAGCAAATCGGTTATGCAGTGGATTGCAAATCCATCTAGACCAGTTCGATTCTGGTTCCGGCCTCCATATACAAAAAAGCCCGATTTTTATCGGGCTTTTTTTTATTGTTTAAAAATCCAAATTAATCTTCAGGCAATTTAGAAAATTCATCTTTCTTGCTGTCAAACCAAGTTTTCATACCTTCTGGTGTCGCCATAAGTTGCTGCATTTTTTTCATTGCATTTAGATGTGCCTCATCATTCTTTTGAAACATTTCCATACCATGCTGCTTACTCATTTCTGTCAATTCTTCAAACGTGCTTGCATGGAATTGCACCTCACACGCGCCGCCTAATTGATTACAACTCATTGTTTTCATACTTCGTGCCTTTTCTTAAATTTATTAATTAATCACATTGTACAGATCAAGCTAAAAATATTGGAAATATTGTAAATTGGCCTTAAATAAATATTTAAATACACTTTAGTACTAATAAAAGCCAATTTTTGAGTATAAATACCCACAAAAATGTGTTTTTAACGGTTATTTTGAATCTTTATGCAATAAAAAACCCTTATTAAGCAATTCACCTAATAAGGGTTTTTAAAATTTCAGAAATTTTACAAATGGTTTATTTTTTACTTTAAAGCCTTGAGACGCAAGCGCAGTGCATTAAGTTTAATAAAACCAGCTGCATCTTTTTGATCATAAGCGCCCTCATCATCTTCAAAGGTTGCAATTTTTTCACTAAATAGAGAATCGTCTGACTTACGACCCACAACAGCAATACCACCTTTATAAAGCTTAAGACGCACGGTACCGTTAACCGTTGCCTGTGTTTGATCGATCGCTGCTTGTAACATCTCACGTTCTGGTGCAAACCAAAAACCGTTATAAACCATCTCAGCGTATTTTGGCATTAGCTCGTCTTTTAGATGAGCCGCTTCACGATCAAGTGTTAGGCTTTCCATCGCGCGGTGCGCTTTAAGCATTACCGTACCTGCAGGAGTTTCATAACAACCACGAGATTTCATACCAACAAAACGATTCTCAACAATATCATCACGGCCAATTCCGTGTGCACCGGCACGTTGATTTAAATCTTCCATCACTGTTGCAGGGCTCATCGCTTCGCCATTAATGGCAACGATATCACCTGTTTTGAAAGTCAATTCAACATACTCTGCCTTATCAGGTGCATTTTCAGGTGATACTGTCCAACGCCACATATCATCTTCTGGCTCTGCCCAAGGGTCTTCTAAGATGTCGCCTTCATAAGAAATATGAAGTAAATTTGCATCCATAGAATAAGGAGATTTTTTGTCTTGTTTTTGGTAGTCAATTTCAATACCGTGATTTTCAGCAAAATTCATCAAAGATTCACGAGAAGATAAATCCCACTCACGCCATGGTGCGATTACTTGGATATCAGCATCGAGTGCGTAAGCATTAAGCTCGAAACGCACCTGGTCATTACCTTTGCCGGTTGCGCCGTGTGAAATGGCATCAGCACCCACTTCATTAGCAATCTCCACCAAACGCTTGGAAATTAATGGACGAGCAATTGAAGTGCCTAGTAAATATTCACCCTCGTAAATAGCATTAGCACGGAACATTGGAAATACAAAATCACGTGCAAATTCTTCACGCAGATCTTCAATAAAAATTTGATCAACGCCTGCCGCTTTAGCTTTAGCACGTGCAGGCTCTACTTCTTCGCCTTGGCCAATATCAGCTGTGAAAGTAACCACTTCACACTGATAAGTGTCTTGCAACCATTTAACAATAATACTGGTGTCCAAGCCACCCGAATAAGCTAATACTACTTTATCCATCTCTCTTTCCTTGTGCCCTTTAAAGGGCGCTTTTTCTAAATTCAAATGTCCTTGTTAACAGTGTTTCGTTTTGTTGGTTTACAACTTCAACGCGCCACTCTCCTGTCCACGTATGCCAAATATTTTTACTTGACCAAACGCGCCATCTTTTGCCTTTAATATCAAAGCTAATTTCAGCCTTAATTTTATCTTTATAAATCCAGCGGTGAGTAATTGTATCGCCCACCAAATTACGTATATTAGTAAAGAAGTAAATTTTACCTAAAGAATCATCAGCCTCTGTGATTATCTCAATAGGCTGCCTATCAACCACAGAACTAGCAAAAACAGCTTGTGAAATATTTTCATGCGGCCAATTTGCCCAAGCAGTGTTTGCTAAAAATAAAAAAAGTAATACAATTTTTTTCATCATTTCACCCAATCAACCATGTGTAATTCAATATCATCTTCAGGCACTTTATCGTCTGCAAAAGTTCGTCCGCGTACGGATATGCCAGCTAAATGCACTGACTGATCATCACCACTAACCAGCGGATGCCAGTCAAATAAAGACTTGCCTTCGTGCAGTAATCGATAAGCGCAGGTAGGTGGCAGCCAGTTAAATTTATCTCCCCAATCAGAGTAAATAGTTAAGCAATCTGGCACAAACTCTTGACGGTTTTCATAATGAGGGCATTGGCAAGTTTGCTCGTTCATATAGTGACAGACCACATCGGTAAAATAAATATCGCCCGTATCCTCATCTTCCAGCTTGTGCAAACAGCAACGACCACAACTGTCACACAAAGACTCCCACTGCTCACGACTCATGTCGTTCAAAGATGTTGTTTCCCAAAAATTTAAAGCCTGTTTTTGCATAAGTTTATAAAGATCCGCCAACCAATTTTAATAAAATTCTCTGGCCTTCAGCGTCACCCTTTCGTGCTGATGCGCTTGCCCAATAATAAGCTTTATCATAATTAGGCATGACACCAATACCATTCATATACATGAGTGCCAAAGAGTTTTGCGAGCGGGTCATATCTTGATTGGCAGATTGTTGCATGAGTAAAAACGCTTTTCGATCGTCTTTGGCAACAAGCTCGCCAATACGATACAACACGCTTAAATTGTGTTGTGCGATCGGGTTGCCTTGTTGTGCGCTAAGGAGTAATTTTTCAACATTACCCATCATGCTTGCATTGCTATTTAAAGAGTCAAGAATTTGCTGTTGATTAGGAATAAGCGCAGACAAACTAAGCGCAGATTGAGATGTAAGGCCATTTAAAATTTCATCACTCATACTAATATTTGGCACGAGATCAGTTACTACTGGATCAATGATGTCCTCTAATCCAATTTCTGAGATTAATAACTCTTCGGTTTTTTTCTCTAATTTGACCAAAGTTTCTCGCTTTGACTGTTCCAACACTTCTATATCTTGTAACAATGCTGTTGCCAAATCTTGCTGCTGTTCACTGGCTTTAAATAGCCAAATCTTGGCTTCAATTATTTGATCATTAGTCAGTAATAATTGCCCAAGTGCTAATTGAGATTTAGCATGCCCCATTTCTGCTGCTTCTAAAAATAACTGTTTAGCCTTGCTCTCATCTTTAATAACACCCCTGCCTTCTAGCAGACTTGTGGCTAAAGCATGTTGTGCACCAAGGTGCCCTTGATCTGATGCCTTTCGATAATAATATACTGCTTGAGCATATTGATTGCGCTTTTGGTGAAATTCAGCTAAATGAAATTGTGCCTCTGGATCATATTGATTGGCAGCACGCAAATACCATGTTTGAGCCAAATTATCATTTTGATCAACGCCCACACCATTTTCATAAAGTTTGGCCAATGTTAACTGAGCCACACCATAACCCAATTGTGCAGCACGCTCATACCAATAAAACGCCTCTTTGTTATCAATTTTAGAGCCTTCACCACGACGATACATAACAGCTAAATTATATTGCGCTGCAACAAAATCTTGTTGTGCAGATTTTTCATACCAAGTGAGTGCTTTTTCTAAATTTCTACTGGTGCCAATACCGTGATAATAACCATTGGCCACATTAAACTGTGCACTGGCAAAACCCTGCTCTGCAACGAGCGTGTACCAATAAAAAGCTAATTTTTCATCTGTCTTAACACCAATACCGTTATGGTACATATTAGCTAAACTGAATTGCGATCTAGCATCGCCGCTTTTGGCAGATTTTTCTAATTTTGTTAGCAATAAATCGCCCGATAATTCACTTGAATTATTGAGTATTTGAACTTGGGGGTTAACAATCTCATTGCTACCTTCTATTTGCAATATTTGCAAAGCCTGTACAGGCGTGTAGAGAAAGATAGCAAGGTGGATCAGTTTAATCATTAAAAAATTAGCCAAAAAAGAGTTAAAAACACGGTCTATTTTAGTCGGATTTGAGAGATTAATCGATCAATACCAATCGCAACGCCAGAACATTGCGGCAGCCCCTCTTTCAACTGAAGTACAAAATCCAAATCTGGATCAAAAAATGTTTTTTTCAATTGTTTACGTTTGTTATTTTCACGCTTAAAAATTTTCTCGTAAGATTGCGCATCTTGCAGTTCATCATAACCATTAGCCACTTCTACGCCCGATAGATACAACTCAAAACGGTGTGCGACCTGGCCTTCTACAGTGGATAGTGCAGACTGAGAGGCAGGATAATCATAAATAAAACAGATCGGTAGAACTTCTAATTTTGGCTCGATTAGATGTGTAAATAATAAAATTTGTAAATCTTCAATCCACTCAAAATCTATTGTTAGACCATGGGTTGATGCAATCTTCTTTAGCGCATCAAAATCAGTATTAAGAATATCAATATCACCATATTTAGAAAAGGCCTGCGCATAAGATAGCTGACTAACTTGACCCTGAACGCCCAATACATTTAGCAGCTTCACCACATCATTCATTAGTTGATGCAAATCAAAATCCAAGCGGTAATACTCCAACATGGTAAATTCATTAAAATTTTGAAAACCTTGTTCGTTGTCACGAAAAACACTGCAAATTTGATAGATATCCCCACTACCTTGTGCCAGTAGTTTTTTCATTTCTAACTCAGGAGAGGTATGTAGATATTTTGTTTTTTGATCAATATCTTTATTGACCTGCATGGTGATACTATCAATGTAAGTATCCGAAGTGGGTGCATCTAATAGCTTTGGTGTTTGCACTTCAACAACGCCTTGTTCATCAAAAAAATGACGAATTTTTTTTATTAATTCAGCCCTATCTTTGAGTGATTTCATTGCTAAGTTAACATTTAAATATTCAAAATAAGTGATTACTTAATTCAGAATATAGAGCTTTAATTAAGTTCTTCCTGAATATTCGTTGGTACGAGTATCAACTTTTACCTTCTCACCAATGCTAATAAATAATGGCACTTGTACAACAACGCCAGTATTCATAGTTGCCGGCTTACCACCAGTACCAGCAGTATCTCCCTTAAGGCCAGGATCGGTATCAACCACTTCAAGCATAACATGATTAGGTGGCGTTACTGAGATGGGGTTATCATTCCACAGGGTTACAATACACATATCTTGCTCAACCAAATAACCTCTAACATCATCCATGGCGCTATCATTAATCATAAACTGATCAAATGTATTTGGATCCATAAAACTCCACTCACTACCATCGTTATACAAATATTGCATATCCAACTCCATGACATCTGCACCCTCTACAGATTCACCTGATTTAAAGGTTTTTTCCAGTGTCTTACCTGTGATTAAGTCTTTCAATTTAACCTTATTGGAAGCTTGACCTTTTCCAGGCTTACGAATTTCATTACTAATAATTGAACAAGGATTGCCATCAAGTATTAATTTCAAGCCGTTCTTGAATTGACTGGTAGAGTAATATCCCATTTTTTTAACCTATTAAGTGTAAAATTTAAGCATCTTATTTTACGCACTTTTTCATGCATATACACGAATACCAAGCTAAAGGCTTGTTTAGACAATTCAACATTAAAACGCCAAAAGCCGTTCTTATTAATACCGCAACTGAGGCTAATAAGGCTTGTACTGATTTGGGTGGTGATATTTGGGTAGTTAAAGCTCAGGTTCATGCAGGTGGTCGTGGCAAAGGTGGTGGTGTTATTTTATGTCGCTCAATTGAAGAAGTTGAGAAGGCCTGTAACTCCTTATTTGGCGCAAAGTTAATCACACCGCAAACAGATGCAAAAGGTTTGCCGATTAATCAACTACTTATTGAAGGTGGTCAAAACATTGAGCGTGAACTATATTTAGGCTTATTGGTTGATCGTCAAACTCAAAAAATTACCATTCTCGCTTCAACCGAAGGTGGCATGGATATTGAAAAAGTAGCAGCAGAAACACCTAAAAAAATCATTAAATTTGGCGTTGATCCATTAGGTACACTAACTCAGGATGATTGCACAAGCATTGCGAATAAGTTAAATCTTGATGGTAGCCTTATCGAGCAGTTCGGCACAACCCTATTAGGCTTGTATGAGATTTTTACCACTAAAGATGTTAGCCTTATTGAAATTAACCCACTAATTACAACTGCAGAAAACAATCTAATTGCACTTGATGGAAAAATTGATTTTGATGATAACGCCCTATACAGACATGAAGATATTGTTGAAATGCGTGACACCTCTCAAGAGGATGCCAAGGAAAATGAAGCTAGTGAATATCAGTTAAATTACATCTCTTTAGACGGCACAATCGGCTGTATGGTTAATGGCGCAGGGCTGGCAATGGCAACCATGGATTTAATTGAACATCATGGCGGCTCACCGGCAAACTTTTTAGATGTGGGTGGTGGCACCACTGCTGATCGAGTCGCTAAAGCATTCGAGCTTATCCAAACTGAGAAAAATGTTAAAGGGATCTTGGTTAATATTTTTGGTGGCATTGTTCGTTGTGATTTAATTGCCAAGGGTATTTTACAAGCCATTGAAAAAGTAGGATTAAGTCTACCAATTGTTGTACGACTAGAAGGAACCAATGCCGCCCAAGGTCTTAAATTGTTAGATAAGTCTGATGCGGATATTCATACTGAGGCTGACCTAACCCAAGCAGCTATCAAAATTGTGGAGCTATCAAAATGAGTATACTAATCAATAAAGATACTAAAGTTATTACTCAAGGCTTTACTGGCAAGCAAGGCACTTTTCACTCTGAGCAGTCTATCGCTTACGGTACACAATTTGTTGGTGGAGTTACACCTGGAAAAGGCGGACAAACCCACCTAGATTTACCGGTGTTTAATTCGGTCAAAGAATCAATGGCTGAGACGGGTGCAAATGCCACTATGATTTACGTACCGCCACGTTTTGCTTACAGCTCTATAGTTGAAGCTATTGAAGCAGAAATGCCAGTAATTGCTTGTATTACAGAGGGCATTCCCGTACAAGATATGCTTAAAATAAAAGCAATTTTAAAAGATTCAAATTCAACTCTCATTGGCCCTAATTGCCCAGGTGTTATAACACCTGATGAATGCAAACTCGGCATTATGCCAGGCAATATCCATCAAGCCGGCAGTGTTGGTGTCGTCTCACGCTCAGGCACATTAACTTATGAAGCGGTACACCAAACAACCTTAGCTGGATTAGGCCAAAGTACTTGTATTGGTATTGGCGGAGATCCAATTCAAGGTATGAACTTTATCGATTGCTTAGCCTTATTTGAAGCAGACCCACAAACCGAATCTATTATTATGGTGGGTGAAATTGGCGGTTCAGCTGAAGAGGAAGCGGCGGATTATATCAAGTCTCATGTAACTAAACCTGTAGTTTCTTATATTGCCGGCCTTAGTGCACCAAAAGGCAAGCGCATGGGTCATGCTGGTGCGGTAATTAGTGGTGGCACAGGCAAAGCAATTGACAAAATCAAAGCACTTGAAAATGCTGGTGTGGCCATTTCACCAACACCTGCTACCATGGGCTCAACTTTATTAGAAATTTTAAAATAGCTAGCTTTCAAAGGAAGGCCCTGTCTTTCTTTGAAACAAAGAAAAAATTATGAAAAAACCCATTGTTGTTTTAGGCGTTGGTGAGCTTGGTAGTGTTTTTGCACGGAGTTTTTTAAAAAACAATTACCCGGTTTATCCAATTACCCGCACCTCTAATATTAATGAACTAGCCAATACCATTGATCCTGAACTTATTTTGGTTTGCACGGGTGAAGCTGATTTGCAAACTGCACTCAAATCCATTCCAGAAAAGTGGAAAGACCGTGTTGCCATGATGCAAAACGAGCTCTTGCCACGTGACTGGAAAATTTATAACTTTAGCAATCCAACTGTGATTTCGGTGTGGTTTGAAAAGAAAAAAGGTATGGATTCAAAAGTGCTAATATCTTCTCCTGCTTACGGAGGGAAAGCCAAAGTATTAACTGAATCTCTAGCTTTAATCGATATTCCGGCCCATGTACTATCTAGTGAAGATGATTTACTATTTGAATTAGTGGTCAAAAATCTCTACATTCTAACAACTAATATTGCAGGTCTTACTATTGAGAAAGGTGCCAATGTTAACGATTTGCGCAATAATCATTTAACACTAATGCGCGATGTTACAAAAGATGTGCTAGCCCTGCAAACCCAACTAACTAGTCAAGTTTTTAATGAAGTTACGTTAGAAAAAAGCATGATCAATGCTTTTGAAGGAGACTTAGAACATGGCTGTATGGGTAGATCAGCCTCTGCAAGACTCGATAGAGCATTAGAATTGGCAAATGAGTTTAAGCTGCAAGTGCCAACATTACAAAAAATTAAAGACAGTCTTTAGCTGTTCATTTTGGCATAGACCTTTTCAACCTCTTGCTCGAGTGCCAAGAGTGAAAATCCTCTAACCTCTTCAATAAATTTTTGCCCCATAAAAAACACTTGAACAACGGGTAAAGAAAAAACACCGTGCTGTGCGCAAACTTCTTGCAACTGCTCACAATCAATATAGACCATCTCTAAATCTGGAAATTTGAGCGAAAATTTATCAAAAATTTGTGGCTTAATGGTTTGACATACACCGCAATGCGCGCCACCAAATAAAATTAGCACCGCGTCTTTTTCACGTTTTAACTCATCTAATTGAGCTTGATTATCTAACTGATTCATAACTGATCTCCTAATTGAGTAAAGAATACCTCAAAACTAGGTAAATTCAATTCAGACTCCCTTTGCTTGTTACCCCACATCGGCTCCGGGAAACAGCTATCTCCTTCAAAACGCGCCATTATATGCCAATGAACATGTGGCAACATATTGCCGAATGAAGCAATATTAATTTTATCTGCATTGAAATATTTCAACATTGATTTTTCAGTAATGTCGATAATCCTAAAAATTTCAGTTTTTTCCTCTACTGTACACTCGCTAAATTCTTTAATTTTTCTTTGTGTAAATATCTTGATCCAAGGAATTTCACTGGCTTCAACCTCTACTCTAACCAACTCATTTTCAAAAATCATACGCGCTCCAAAAGCATTGCATCACCATAAGAGAAAAATCGATATTGATGATTAATAGCGTGTTGATAGATTTCCATCATTCTCTCATGACCAATAAAAGCACCTACCAACATCAGTAACGATGACTTAGGCAAGTGAAAATTGGTAATCATCATATCCACCACCTTAAATTCATACCCAGGATAAATAAAAATATCAGTTTCTTCTTGGGTCGCTTTTAATTTTCCACTTTTTGCAGCTGACTCCATTGAACGTACAGCCGTTGTACCAACAGCAACAATACGCCCACCACTAGCCTTAGTTTGATTAATTTTATCAACTGTTGATTGATCAATTTCAAAATATTCACTATGCATTTTATGATCTGTAATTTTGTCAGATTTAACTGGCTGAAATGTGCCCGCGCCCACATGTAAGGTGACAAAAGCATGCTCAATACCTTTATCTTTTAGTTCATCTAATAAAGCATCATCAAAATGGAGTCCTGCCGTAGGCGCAGCCACTGCACCCTCTTGCCTGGCAAACACAGTTTGATAGCGTTCAAGATCTGATTGTTCATCGCTTCTCTCAATATAAGGCGGCAATGGAATATGACCCACTTCATCAAGTAATTTAAGCAATGAATCCGTTTTAAAGTCAAGCGTATAAAAGCCATTTTCTTTATCGATAATTTGAGCTTTATCGCCATTTTCAAGTGTGATAAAGCTCATTATTTTTGGCGCTCTAGAAGCTTTCACCATTGCCAAAACTTGGCAATCATTAAGCAGACGCTCAATCATGATTTCAACCTTGCCGCCTGATTCTTTATGGCCATATAACCGCGCTGGAATAACACGAGTATCGTTCATTACCAGCAAATCCCTTGGTTTAAGAAAATCAGCTATTTGGTGAAAGTGTGCATCAATGATTGTCGATTGAGGAATTAGAAGTCGCGAATCGGTTCTATTTTTTGGTGGATTTTGAGCGATTAATGCCTTAGGCAAATCAAAATCAAATTCACTCAGTAACATGGCTTATTTTTTCTCATCCAGAAAAGCTTGTTTATTAAACAATTCCAACACTTGATAGCTTGCTGTTACTATTGCTCTAGGCGTAATTGTTGCGCCCGTAAAGGCTTCAAATACACCGCCATCACGCTTCACTTTCCATTTTTCTGCACTAGGGTTCGACAATGACAATCCTGTAAATTGCTTAATCCAGTCTGACTTTCTAGTTTCAACCTTGTCACCCAATCCTGGTGTTTCTTTATGAGCAACAACACGCACACCGAGCAATTTTCCATCAATAGAAACGCCTGTTATTAGACGAATATTTCCACTATAACCATTGGGATAAGTATGCTCAACAAGATAAGCAAATACTTTTTTCTGGCGCTTGGCAGGATAAATATTAACAACTTGCACTACCCCGTGAAGTTTGAGAGACTTGTGGTATCTATCCTGAAGGATATCATTATCATAATTAGAAACCAGCTCGCCCAATCGAACAAGTAGCAACTGCTTTTCATTTTCTTTAATCAACTCTTGAGTGCTGTCTTGTGTCCAACTAACAAAGAAAATACTAACTAAAGTGAAAACAAAGAGTAGCCCACCTGATTTTAAAATTGCCTTAATCATGATCTGCCAAATGCCTTTGGCTGTGTGTAATAATCAATCAGTGGCACGGTCATATTCATTAGTAACACCGCAAAAGCAACGCCATCAGGATAGCCACCATACACACGAATAATCACAATTAAAACGCCAATCAAAAATCCGTAAACAAGCTTTCCTTTTGGCGTTGTGCTGGCTGATACTGGATCAGTAGCAATGAAAAAAGCAGCCAACATTGTGCCGCCCAACATTAAATGATTTTGAACAGGTAAATGCTGCTGAGAATCAAATGCCGAAATTAACAGTGCCATAATAATTAAGCCTGATAAAAGTGCCACAGGCACTTGCCAAAAAATAACTTTTCGTATTAATAAATATACGCCACCAAATAAAAACCCTGCATTAATCCAAGCTTGAGAAGTTGAATGAATTTGTAGAGTTGAGAGTTCAGAGCCTAAAGAAAGACTTGTTTTTACTTCGTCTAGTCGTGTTGCACCACTCAAGCCATCAAAACTGACCGTGTTAAAAATAACATCAATGGCTTGAGAGGCGCTTAAAAAATCCACAGGCCAAGTTGTCATCTGCAAAGGATATGAAATTAATAAAAATGCATACCCCAACATGGCCGGATTAAATGGATTATTACCCAAACCGCCATACAATTGCTTGCCAAAAATAATCGCAAATGCAACGCCCACAACCACAACCCACCAAGGCGCAATAGCAGGAATAGAGACGGCCAATAAAATTGCTGTTAAAACTGCCGATCCATCACTAAGTGAATCAAATGCATTGCGCCCACGCATGGTAACAATAACTGATTCAACCAATAATGCTGAGACGACGCCAAGCAATATTTGAACAATAATACCCCAGCCAAAAAATACATAAGATGCACTGACGCCAAGAATCAGTGCATAGATCACTTGCCGCATGATTTGATTAGTATTGAGTCCAGTGCTATGCATTATCTTCCTTTGTTTTTTTAACGCGCGCCATTGCTGCAGCAATTTTATCTTTTTGTGATTGGTCTTTATCCTTATCTTTGGCCATTTTTTCTTTTAACGCTTTCTTTTTAGCGGCCATCATTTCAGCGCGCTCTTTTTTGTTACGCTCTAATCGATATTCCCTAAATTCAAAACGCTCTCTTGATTGATCAGTTTTTTGCTCTTCACGCTTAAGCTTTCTATCTAATGCCTTAGCAAACGAAAAATATTCAGATAAGGGGATATTACTTGGACAAACGTAATTACAACAGCCACACTCAATACAATCCATTAAATTATATTCAAGTGCTTTTTCAATATTTTCACTTTTCGCATGCCAATATAATTGCTGCGGTAATAGATTTGCAGGGCACACTGATACGCAAGAAGAGCAACGAATGCATTCTTTAACAACAGGCTTTGGCTCTTCATTATTGACAAAAATACAGTTTGTAATCTTACAGATAGAATATTGAGCATTTGGAATGTCAACACCCATCATCATGCCGCCCATTCTGATTTGATGTTGATTTTCATTAGGCTCAGAGCATTCAACTACCGATGCAAAAGAAGTGCCCAGTCTTGCTTCGTAATTTCGTGGCTTTCTAACGCCAGATCCGGTAACGGTAACAACTCTAGAAATCAGAGGTCTATTATCAATAACTGCATCATAAATTGCTTTAACAGTGCCCACATTCTGACACAAAATACCATGATCAGAAGCATAAGCTCCTGAAGGGATTTCGATCCCGAGTAGTGCTTTAATTAATAATTTTTCAGCACCAGAGGTATATTTTGTTGGAATCTGCTCGACACTAATTCGATCATTAAAGCTATACATTAACAGTGAATTAAAAGCTTCTTGCTTATCATCTTCAATGGCAACAATAACTTTTTTTGCACCACACGCATGCATCAATACTTCGATACCTCGAATAATTTCACGTGGATATTCTTGTATGAGTGAGTCATCACACATAATGCCTGGCTCACATTCAGTAGCATTAATAATTAATGTATGCGCGCCTTGTGCATTGTCAATTTTGGCATGTGTTGGAAATCCAGCACCACCCATACCAACAATACCTGCTTCACGAATTTTTTGAACAATCTCTTGTGCTGAACAATTTAGAAACTCTTTATCGCACTTTTCAATCTTGACCCATTCATCTTTTCCATCAGAATCGATCACAATACACATAGCATTAATACCAGATGGATGTGGAATAGGTCGTTTTTCAATGGCTGAAATAATGCCTGATATAGAAGCATGCACATTGGTAGGGAAATTTCCAGTAGTTTGGGCGATAATTTGACCTGTTAGCACATGCTCACCAATCTCAACACAAGGCTTTGCTTCGCCACCTACCCTTTGCTGCAAAAGTAAAACAGCTTGCTTTGGTGGTGGCACTTGTTTAATTTCTGGCTTTTCCACAGGATATGGATTAGGGATATGCACGCCACCTTTGAATATAAACTTAGCCATGAGGAATTCCTTGCAAATCTGGTACATAAGTTCCTAAAGTTGGCTTCAATTCGCGAACATAAATACAATCTACTGGGCAAACTGGAATACACAAATCGCAACCCGTACACTCTCTAGCAATAACAGTTGTCATCACCTTAGACGAGCCCACAAAAGCATCAACAGGACAAGCCTGAATACACAGCGTACAGCCAATACAAAGTTTTTCATCAACATACACCACATGATCAGGCTTGGTTTCTCCATGCTCTGCATTAAGCTCTAATACTTCTAGATCTAATAATTCAGCCAGCGCATCAACACCTTCTTGCCCACCTGGCGGACATTGATTAATTTGAGCCTCGCCTTTGGCCAAAGCCTCAGCATAAGGACGACACCCTGGAAAGTTGCATTGTCCGCATTGTGTTTGGGGCAAGATAGCATCAATTTGATCAACCAAAGGGTTGCCCTTCACTTTAAAACGAAGCGCAGCATATCCTAAGACCAGCCCTAGCACTAACGTCAAAATCGAGAAAATTACAACAGATTCCATCATTAAAAACCTCTTGCAAGCATAAGGCTAAATTTCACCCCTCGAGGGGGTATTGGACAGAATGCTGAATTGGTGATTTTGTGAAATACAGTCATAGTAAAGCTATGGCTGTATGTTAGAAAATTGCCAAGTTGGTGAAAGTTAGTCATTATGCAAGTCCGATAAACCCCATAAATGCCATACTCATTAATCCTGCAGTAATTAGTGCAATAGGCGCACCTTTAAAAGCCGCAGGTACATCAGCTGTATCAATTCGCTCACGAACTGCTGAAAATAACACCAAAACAAAAGAAAAACCGATGGCCGCACCAAAGCCATAAACAGCTGATGCTAAAAATCCATTATCTTGATTGACATTTAAAAGTGCCACACCTAGTACGGCACAATTGGTGGTAATTAACGGTAAAAATACACCTAAAGATTGGTGTAATACTGGGGAAGTTTTATTAACAACTAGCTCGGTAAAACCAACAACACCTGCAATAGTCACAATAAAAGCAATAGTCCTAAGATATTCCATCTCAAACGGAACCAAAATATAGGTATTGATTAAATAGCTAGAGATACTAGCTAATGTTAGTACAAAGGTTGTGGCAAAGCCCATGCCAATAGCAGTCTCGACTTTTTTCGAAACCCCCATGAATGGGCATAACCCCAGAAACTTAACCAATACAAAGTTATTCACTAAGATTGTACTAACTAAAATAAGTGCATATTCGTTTAACATAATATGCACAATTTTAACCAACAATCATAAACCTATATAGCTAAATTTAACTCGTCTTATCCTTTAGTCTGTCAAGCGTTTACCGGTATAAATTTAATTTACATTGCCCTTTCATAAAAAGACAAAGCATCTGCATAATCCTGCACATCAAAATTATTATACTGATGGGTTAAATCAAAAGAATCAACACCACAGCGCAGCATTAATTGCACCTTATCACGGTTAGCATTAAATGCAAAAATTTCACCTGTATAACGCCATACACTTCTTAAAATTCTAACTTGTGCACATACCCTACAGTCATCGGCATTTCTAAAGTCAACAGCGATTAATGGAATACTGTGTAAATCATCAGCAACTTGCTTAATTTGATCAGTAATTTCCAAGCGAAGAGAAATTTGCAACCTCTTTAACAAGTCTCTATCTTCTAACAGCCACCTATCTAATGAAATAGTACAATTTTCAATCAACTGTGACTCAAAATCAGATATGTGCAACAGCTCCTTGCCAAGAATGATATTATTTTTTGTAGTCATTTTTTACACCTCAATGAATAAAGTTAATATAGAAATTACAATATACATATATTTTCTAAAAAATTAGAATTTAATAGAATAAAAATAACTTTATTACTTAAATATTCTATAAAAATAGTATATTATTCTATTATTGTTAAAATATAGAGAAATAATTATGGATAAGACAGATATACAAATCCTAAATTTGTTACAAAAAAATGCTGAACTCACCATTCAAGATATATCGAAATCGGTTTACCTTTCCACCACGCCATGCTGGAAAAGAATCAATAGATTAAAAAATGCAGGATATATTCAGAAAACTGTTGCACTACTAGATCCAAAGAAAATGGACTTAAACACCACTGCCTTTGTTTTTATCACTATGAATAGTCACGATCAAGAAAAATTAACACTATTTTCTAAAGTTATAGGAAAAATGCCAGAAATTACAGAATGTCACCGTATGAGTGGCACAATCGACTATTTGTTAAAGGTAATTATTAGTGATATAGAGGGCTACGATAGTTTTTACAAGAAACTAATTAAAGAAATTCAATTTCTTAAAATTACTTCCAATTTTTCTATAGAAAAAATTAAACATACTAGTGAACTTCCAATTTCTATCTAAATATCAATCCAAAACAGTTTTAAAAGTCCAAATGAACTAATCAGCAATAAGGCACTGCCCACCCATTTTTTAAATAGTTGGTCATTGTCGATAATTCGCTGATGCGCCTTAAGGCCAATAACATGCCCAATAGCAGCAATAGGAACAAGTGCAAGAGAAAATTCCCAGTCAATTTCCACATTCATTATTACAAAGGTAATCATCTTGATACTGACCAATATAAACCAAAGTACGAACAAGGTATTACGCAAATATTCTTTAGCAATATGACGCATATATACGGCAACAATAAGTGGCGCGCCAGTAAGAGAAGTGCCCGCTACATAGCCACCAAAAATTAACAATAATTTATCAACCCATGGCTTATGTGAAGTAATTTTTTGATCAAAAACCCAAGTGATGGCATAAAAAATAGTAATTGAATAAATAAAAACAATCACAACGGTATCAGGCAAACTCAAAAGTCCAGCAACACCTACTAATGTTGGTGGAATAATCCACAATAACGAATGTTTTAAATATTGCCAATCAACTTTCTTAATTGATTTGAATAGCGTTAGTGAAGAGAAAAATAATAGATGAATGCCAATAACCGGCAACCAATACACTGGACTACCACCCACTAATAACATCAATGGCAAACCAAGTGCTGCACCACCAAACCCGAGGCCAGTACGCACAAATCCAGTCCACAAAAAGATTAGCCCAACCAGTGTAAGACTAATAGTGTCAAAACTCATTAGCGCAGCGTATCTGCCAGCCTTGAGGCGCTTTTCTGAGTAATTTGTGCATCTTTAGCCTCAACCATAACGCGAATCAAAGGCTCGGTACCTGAAGCGCGAATTAACACCCTGCCCTCATCACCCAGTTCAGACTCGACTTTAGCAATGACATTGTTAAGCAGTTGATGACTTGTTAAATCAACTTTGGTATTGGTTTTAACATTAATTAATACTTGCGAATATTTTGTCATGTCATTTTTTAGCTGAGATAAATTTGAATGACTTTTGGCGATTACCTCTAATACTTGTAATGCCGAAATGATGCCGTCACCCGAAGTTGTTTTATCCAAGCAAATCATATGTCCAGAGCCTTCACCGCCCAAAATAGCGCCATGCTCTATCATCTTTTCCATCACAAATCGATCACCTACATCAGCCTCAATAAAGCTAATATCCAAATCTCTAAGGCCGTGGCGCATACCAAGATTACTCATCTTGGTACCAACAACTGTGCTATTAGTTAGTCGACCTTGTGCCTGCCAAGCTTTGGCCACAATAAACACCAACTCATCGCCATCAACCAGCTCACCTTGGTGATCAATCATCATTAAACGATCGCCATCGCCATCAAAGGCAATGCCTAAATCCGCACCAGACTCAAGCACCACTTGCGCTAGATGCTTAGTATCAGTTGCACCACAATTTAAATTAATATTAAAACCATCAGGTGTATTGTTAATAATTGTAATATTGGCGCCTAATTCTGAAAATACACTTTGTGCAATATGATAAGTTGCGCCATTAGCGCAATCGATCACAATATTAAGACCATTTAAATTAACCAATCGATCAAAAGTTGATTTACAAAATTCAATATAACGACCTAGTGGCTGCTCGTGTCGTCGCGCCTTACCAATCTTATCTGAACTAACACTGACCATTGGTTCGGATAATTTTTGCTCAATTTTTTTCTGATCCTTGTCGCTCAGTTTTAGGCCTTTATCAGAGAAAAATTTAACACCGTTATCTTGAAAGTGATTATGAGAAGCGCTGATAACCACACCGGAGCTAGCACTATAAGCTTGTGTCAAATAAGCAATAGCAGGTGTCGGCATAGGGCCTAAAAGGCCTACATCCACACCTGCAGATAGAAATCCTGCCTCCAATGCTGACTCAAACATATAGCCAGATACACGCGTGTCTTTACCAATCACTACGCTTGCCTTGCCTTTTTCGGATAAAACTGAGCCCACTGCCCAGCCCAACTTTAAAAAGAAATCTGCAGTAATAGGCTCTATACCTACCTCTCCTCGAATACCGTCTGTACCAAAATAACTAGCCAATTTCTTCTCCATTCGTTGCCTGCCATACTGATAGGCCATCTTTAGTTTCTAAAACGTCATGCACTCGTACAATATTCGCTCCATTTTGAACTGATATTATAGCGCCTGTTACACTGCCAATAACTCTGCCTTTAACATCTCTATCATTTAACACGGAGCCAATCATTGATTTTCTGGAAAGACCAGCCAATAGTCTAAGATTAAAACTTTTAAATTCGTCGAACCGACGTAGAATTTCGTAATTATGCTCAACTGTTTTCCCAAAACCAAAACCAGGATCTAGAATTATTTTTTCTCGAGCAATACCAGCTTGCATACAAGCATCAATTCTTTGTTGGAAAAATTGTTTGATATCGTCCACCACATCAACATAAGATGGATTATTTTGCATGGTTTTAGAATTACCTTGTCTATGCATTAAACACACATCAACATTTAAAGCGGCTGCAACTTCTAAAGCATCGGGTGCTTGCAGGGCGTTAACATCATTAATTAGACTTGCGCCCGCTTCAACGGCAAGCTTCATTACTTTTGGCTTGGAAGTATCTATTGAAATGGGTGTATCGATTTCGGATGATAAAGAATCGATAACAGGTATGACACGGTTAATCTCATCAATTTCGCTAACTATTTTCGCCCCAGGACGGGTTGACTCACCACCGATATCAATAATATCCACGCCTGCAGATATCATGCGCTTAGCACTAACTATAGCATTTTGAACATCAAGGTATTTTCCACCATCAGAAAATGAATCGGGCGTGATGTTTAACACGCCCATAATCACTGGTTTTGAAAAATCAATAGCCATAATGACTAGACAAGATACTGTTTAAACGATTTTTAAATCGCCATCAACAGAGTTGTCATCAGAATTGTCGGCATCATCAGTGTCTGCATGAACACCCGAACCTAGCTCGGTAGAAGTCACTTCAGAGTCGGTAATAACAGCAGCCTCTCTCATTGGCTTTCTAGCCATTAAATCATCTATCTGTTCTTTATCAATGGTTTCAAATTCCATTAGCGCCTTAGTCATTTCAATCAAGATATCTTTATTGTCTTCAAGGATCTTGCTTGCTACAGCATAGTTAACATCAATAATATCTCTAATTTCACTATCGATCACTTTAAATGTATCTTCTGAAATATGCTTATGCTTAGTAACTTGCTTACCTAAAAAGACTTCACCCTCATCTTCACCATAAGCTAGCGGACCCAACTTATCTGACATACCCCAGTGTTTTACCATTTTATGGGCAATTTCTGTTGCGCGCTCGATATCATTACTCGCGCCCGTGGTAACAGAGTCTTTACCGTAAATTAGTTCTTCAGCAATACGTCCGCCAAATAAAGAAGACACTTGTGAATTTAGTTTACGTCTTGAAATACTATAGCTATCCTTTTCTGGCAAGAACATGGTTACACCTAAAGCCCTTCCTCTAGGAATAATACTAACCTTATAAACTGGATCATGCTCAGGCACTAATCGACCTACAATTGCATGCCCTGCTTCATGATAAGCTGTCATTTCTTTTTCGGCTTCATCCATTGCCATTGATTTGCGCTCAGCGCCCATCATAATTTTATCTTTGGCTTTTTCAAATTCCTGCATACCAACCAAGGTTTTGTTCTTTCCAGCGGTTAGTAATGCCGCTTCATTACAAAGATTGGCAAGGTCTGCTCCAGAAAACCCTGGTGTACCTTTAGCAATATTAACCGATTGAACATTCTTAGCAATTGGCAACTTACGCATATGCACTTTTAAAATCGCATCACGACCATTAATATCTGGCAAGCCCACCATTACTTGACGATCAAATCGTCCAGGGCGCAATAGCGCTGGATCTAATACGTCTGGTCGGTTAGTTGCTGCAATAACAATAATACCTTCAGAACCTTCAAAACCGTCCATCTCTACCAGCATTTGGTTAAGTGTTTGCTCACGCTCATCATGACCGCCACCCATGCCTGCGCCACGCTGGCGACCTACTGCATCGATTTCATCAATAAAGATAATACAAGGTGCATTTTTCTTAGCTTGTTCAAACATGTCGCGCACTCGAGACGCACCAACACCTACAAACATTTCCACAAAATCAGAACCAGAAATAAAGAAAAATGGCACTTCAGCTTCACCTGCAATAGCCTTGGCTAATAATGTTTTACCTGTTCCAGGAGGGCCAACTAATAATACGCCTTTAGGGATTTTTCCACCCACTTTGGTAAATTTAGCCGGATTTGATAAAAAATCAACCAGTTCTGCCACATCCTCTTTAGCTTCTTCTACGCCAGCCACATCGTCAAAAGTAACATTAGACTCATCTTTAGGAATTAAGCGTGCCTTTGACTTGCCAAAACTCATTGGATTTTTGCCACCCATAGCGCCGCCAGCACCCTTCATAGTATAAAGAATAACAGCAATCAACAATACAATCGGCGCCAAAGAGATAATGAGTTGCTTGAAAAATCCATCTTTTTCAGGTGGTTTGGCCACTACGTTAACACGGTTGTCTAGTAAATCACCCATTAAACCAAGATCACCTGGAGAATACGTAGAAAAATGCTCACCGCCAGCGCCTACGCCAGAAATATTGCTACCCGCAATGGTTACCTCAGAAACATCACCCTGTTTAACACTCTGGATAAACTGAGAATAAGTAACCTCACTTTTTTGCTCACTCACTTCAAATTGGCTAAAAATCGAGGTAAGAACACTACCTAAAACCAACCACAACAATAAATTTTTAAACATGGTGCAATACTAAAATTATAAAAAAATAGACGGGTAACTATACCCTATCACCTCCTTACATATGAACCAATGGCGTTTTTTCAAGGTTTTTCAACAAATAAATGCAAATTCTGTCATAATTCTTTACTTATAAAGCCTAACAATTATTACCATGTCAAAAATTAACTTATTAGCCATTCTTCTTGCAACTACACTACTAAGCTCGTGTGGCTTCCATACGCCCGTAAAAAACACCCCTTTAAACGCAACAATTGTTAGTGAAAAGTCCAATGAATTTTCCGATGAATTGCGAAAAAGATTTGATCAAAATGCCATGCAAAGCCTTACTATTCAAATTGGTGCAGAATCTAAAAAACAACAAACTGCTTCATATACATCTACCAACACCGCAAATAGCTATACATTAAGTTTGAGCGTGCCTATTAAAGTGCTTAATACTAAAGGTGAGTTATTGCTGTCTCAAGATCTCAAAGCAAGTAAGCATCTGAGTAAAATTAACACTTCATCACAAGCAGATAGATTGCAAATTGAAGAGTCTTATGCTCACTTAAGAAATACCATTATCAAAAAGCTTATTAGAAGGCTAGCAAAACTCAATGAGAATTAGGCCAGAATCGCTTAATTCTCAACTTGCAAACAAACTCGAATCACTCTATTTTGTTTTTGGTGCCGAGCTTTTATTAATTGAGCAAAGCCTGGGCGATATATTGCTCGCTGCAAAACAAGCCGGATTTGACGAAAGAGCCAGTTTTGAAATTGATGGAAATTTCGATTGGGGATTAATCACTGCTGAAATAGCCAACACCTCATTATTCTCACCAAAACGCATTATTGAATGCAAACTAAAAACTGGGAAGATTGGTGTTAAAGGCTCTAAAGCACTGAGCGCATTAGCGGGCAACATTCCTAGCGACATCTTGCTTATCATCTCTACCGGCAAGCTAGATATGGCTCAGCAAAAAAGCAAGTGGTTTAAAACTCTAGAGCAATATGGTGGCGTCATTCAACACTGGGAAATATCAAGTGACCACTTAGTTGGCTGGATTAGCAACCATATGAATGGTATTGGACTAGAGGCAAATAAAGAAGTGGCTCAAAGCATTGCATTTTGCACGGAAGGCAACTTACTAGCCTCTATGCAAGAAATTCAAAAACTTAAAATGACTTACCCCGACGGTGTGGTGGACACTCAAGAGTTTCTCGAACAAGCTCAAGAGCAATCTAAATATACTATTTACGGATTAATTGATGCCGCCTTGTTGGGTGACAGTGCACAGATTAATAAAATTTACAACACTCTAGCAACTGATGGCGCTATGCCAATTCAGCTGAGCAGCTCACTCTATCGAGAAATGAAATCCATTATCAATATGTCAATTGAAATGCATCAAAATAACGATATTAATGCTATTTTACAAACGCATCGAGTATGGAATAAAAGAAAACCAATTATTACCAACATTCTTAAGCGTCACCCCTATCAACGCCTGCAAAAATTATTATTATTACTCGGACGTATTGACCGTTCAATCAAAGGCATGGATAATCTCAACGTAGTGGATGAATTACAAACACTTTTGTTAAATTTAGCTGGAAAAAACCAATGGGCTCAATAAAAAATTTAATTACTGATTTAGGTCAAAAAGCCAAAGTTGCAGCCAAATCTCTTAGATGTGCAACAACTAAATCAAAAAATACAGCACTTATTAATATAGCTAGCCAAATTAATCAGAATCGCAATAACATTTTATCAGCAAATAAAAAAGATTTAGAGAACAGCAAAGAGAAAGGGCTGGAGAGTGCGCTTATTGACCGACTAATGCTAGATGATGAGCGCTTAGACGGCATTATTGAAAGCCTTAATCAAATTGTCACATTGCCTGATCCAATCGGAGAAATTACTGATTTAAAATTCCGCCCAAGCGGCATTCAAATCGGAAAAATGCGTGTACCTTTAGGGGTAATGGGCATTATTTACGAATCTCGTCCAAACGTCACTATTGACGCGGCAGCACTTTGCTTAAAATCAGGCAATGGTGTAATCTTGCGTGGTGGCTCTGAGGCCATTCATTCTAATCTTGCACTTTATGCTTGCGTTAAAGACGGTCTAATTGATGCTGGCTTAAATGAACACTGTGTACAGCTAATCGACACCACAGATCGAAAAGCGGTAAATGAATTAGTGCAAGCGATCGATTATATCGATGCCATTATCCCACGCGGCGGCAAGGGCTTGGTTAAGGCTATTAGTGACAATGCAAAAGTGCCTGTTATTAAGCACCTAGATGGCATTTGCCATACTTATGTTGATAAGGATTGCGACACTCAAAAAGCCATTAGTATTGCCTTTAATGCCAAGACACGTCGTTATGGTGTGTGCAATGCCATGGAAACCTTACTAGTTCACGCGTCTGCTGCTGGCAGAGTGTTGCCGGAGTTAATCGCTGAATACTTGGCTAAGGGTGTAGAACTTAGAGGTTGTGATCAGGTTATGCAGCTTTCAGATAAAGTTATCAAGGCTACTGATGAAGATTGGGATACAGAATATTTAGACGCCATTCTTTCTATTCGCATTGTTAACTCAATGTCAGATGCAATTGGCCATATAGAAAAACACAGCTCAGGACACACAGAATCTATCATCACAGAAAACTACACATCGGGTCGCAGGTTCCTTACTGAGGTTGATTCTGCATCTGTCATGATTAATGCGTCTACTGGATTTGCTGACGGTTTTGAATACGGACTGGGCGCAGAAATCGGAATTAGTACAGATAAATTTCATGTTCGCGGCCCTGTTGGATTAGAAGGATTAACTTCACAGAAATACATCGTTCTTGGCGATGGTCACATTAGACAATAAACCCCACTTAAAAATGAACACAGAACAAACATTAGCCGTTTTTCAGCGCGGTGCTGACGAAATATTACCACTAGATGAGCTTAAGAAAAAGCTTGCTAAAAATAAACCACTGCGTATTAAAGCAGGTTTTGATCCAACTGCACCAGATCTTCATTTGGGTCATACGGTATTAATCAATAAGCTTAAGCAATTACAAGACTTGGGTCATGAAATTCTATTCTTAATTGGTGATTTCACCGGCATGATTGGCGACCCAACAGGAAAAAGCGCCACCCGCCCACCACTCACTCAAGAGCAGGTAGTGGAAAACGCCCAGTCTTACCAAGACCAAGTTTTTAAAATCCTAGATAAAGACAAAACTACCGTTGTTTATAACTCTGAATGGATGAATAAAATGTCATCTGCTGAGATGATTCAACTAGCTTCACAACAAACGGTTGCTAGAATGTTAGAGCGTGATGATTTTTCAAAACGCTACAAATCTGGAAAAAGTATTTCTATCCATGAGTTTCTATACCCACTCATTCAAGGTTACGATTCTGTTGCGCTTAAATCAGATATTGAGCTTGGTGGCACCGATCAAAAATTCAATCTACTAATGGGTAGAGATCTACAAAAACAGGCTGGCATGGAACAGCAAGTCATTCTTACTATGCCAATTCTTGAAGGTTTAGATGGTGTACAAAAAATGTCAAAATCGTTAAATAACTATATTGGTATTGATGATAAACCAGATGACATGTTTGGCAAAATTATGTCAACTTCTGATGAGCTAATGTGGCGATACCTAGAGCTACTTAGTTTCGAAACGTTGGAAACTATTGCCTCGTGGAAAGTGGAAGTTGAAAATGGTGAAAATCCTAGAAATATCAAATTCCGCTTAGCGGGTGAAATTATCACGCGTTTTCATAGCGCAGACTCTGCTAAGCAGGCGCAAAAAAACTTCACTGATCGTTTTGCAAAAAACAAAATACCTGATGAAATGCCAGAATTTAGCTTTGATTTAGGTATCAAAATTGCCAATTTATTAAAAGATGCAGGATTAGTAAATTCCACCTCTGATGCTTTCAGAATGATTAAAGAAGGCGCTGCAAAAATTAATGGTGAAAAAATTACCGATCGAAACATTGAGCTAGAAGCTGGCACAGAGGTTTATCAAGTCGGTAAGCGTAAATTTGCAAGGGTTACTATTTCCCAAACTTAGTGTTACAATACGCACCCCTGGGGATGACATGGCTTCGACGAGGAGTTGGATCTCAAGGACGCATGCCGAGGATAAAGATAACTCGTAAAAATATGCTTTAAAAATATAGTTGCAAACGAAAACAACTACGCTCTAGCTGCATAGCTAGCCGCCCCTTAGAGGTTGTCTGTACTTTTGAGATGGCGGTCGCTTACAGACTCGCTAGGATTATTTTTTCCAGATAATTCGGTTAAAACTTTGGAAATCGCTTCTTACATCCCTGATGGTCGGGTGGTAGGCGGCTAACTCTAGTTGACCAAGCTAAGCATGTAGACTCTTTGTTTGAAGGTTTTCGGACGCGGGTTCGATCCCCGCCATCTCCACCAAATTATTTTCACAAAAAGCTTTAATATGAATAAGAGCTT
>ERZ1046740.401-NODE-401-length-36994-cov-38.447792_pt1 | contig 36994 bp, 30 predicted proteins | sample MGYA00383093_ERZ1046740 | MGnify/ENA primary metagenome ERZ1046740 (study PRJEB29581, sample SAMEA5548363) | metagenome | biome: marine; feature: coastal; material: water | depth 25 m | study: Short-term variability in the microbial, nano- and picoplankton... | reverse complement strand
AAAGAATTGCCACACTATTACAAAAAAAATTTACCCACATTCAAACTTTTCAAGACCATAACTCCAATGACCGTGCCATTTTGGCACAACTCAAATAGTCCGATCTAAATAATGCCATTTTCAAAAATAAACTAAGCAAAAAGACAAAGCAAAAAGGGAAAAGACGCAGTAAAAAATGTTTTTGCGAATATTTTTTTTACAAGGCATTTTTTAGGGATGAGGGAGTGTAGATAAACTACATGAGCGAATACGTATAAAAAATAACGCCGTAGAAAAGCGAAAGAAGGATTTTTGCGAGTATTTTTTCTTTCTACAAGGCATTTTTTAGACGGACGAGGGAGTGTAGGTAAACTACATGACCGAGTACGTATAAAAAATAACGCCGTAGAAAGGAAAAAGACGAAGCAAAAAAAGGGAAGTTGGTCTATAAGCCGGGTTCTGTTTTGACAGCCATTCATCTACGCGCATTGTCACCAAAACGCTTTAGCACTCTACCCGCTACCTTGTGCGAGCCGCACCATGGGTAGCCTATTTGAGCTTGCTCCAAGTGGGGTTTACCTTGCCACGGTTGTTACCTTCCGCGCGGTGCGCTCTTACCGCACCTTCTCACCTTTTCCCACACGGGGTAGTTTATTTTCTGCAGCACTTTCCGTTATGTCACCATACCTAGGTGTTACCTAGCACTTTGCTCTATGGAGCCCGGACTTTCCTCTGAGGAAAAACCCCAGCGACTATCCGACCAACTTCAAAGTTTATTATAACGTCATATAACTTGAAATAAACAAAGATCAAAAATCTCTATACTGCTTAAATTCTTATTTTTATCATTATATTTCTTTGTTTTAACCGATATATTTTTATAAAAATAATTTTATATTAATATATTATAATGTTATAATATGATGAGATAAAATTACGTTTTTTAACGTATTTTTAAAAAATAAGAGAATAAAGATATGATAAAAATACTAATAATAACAATGCTTTTTATGGCAGACTTTGCATTTGCAGGTGCAAAAATGACCATACATTTAGAAGAAAACCAAGCCACAAAAGAAGTGGTTTTTCAGTGTGCAGACTTAAACGAGTGTGCTGAACGTATTCAAGAACGTATGGAAGAAGGTGGTTGCGACCCACGTGTTAAAAAAGTTGTACTTGAAACACTTTACATTCCAGGTTTCGACGACGCTTAAACCTCTAATAAATTTTTAAAAACAGTGTGAATATTTTCACCCTGAGGATTAATAGCGACAGTGACCGGCATATCTTTAACTTCAAATTCATAGATAGCCTCCATGCCCATCTCTTCAAAAGCAAGTTTTTTGGCTTTTTTAATGGATTTAGAAATCAGGTAAGCTGCACCACCCACTGCAATTAAATAACTGGCTTTGTGCTTTTTGATGCTTTGCACCGTTACTTCACCACGTTCCGCCTTACCAATCATGCCTAAGATACCTGTGTTTTCTAACATCATGTCGCTAAATTTATCCATTCGCGTGGCAGTAGTAGGTCCTGCGGGACCAATCACCTCATCGCCAACCGCATCCACTGGGCCGACATAATAGATAAATTTATTATCAAAATCCACACCTTTAGGCAGCCCTTCACCGCTGTCTAACATTTGCTTTAATCGCTTATGCGCTGCATCTCGTCCGGTAATAATCGTACCATTAAGCAATAAAGTATCGCCCACCTGCCACTGATTCATCTGCGCCCTATCCAAAGTATTTAGGTCGATTTTTTTATACTTGGAAGTATCCATTTCCAAATCAGGATAAAGACTCATATCGACTTCTGGCAACTGCGCCACACCTGAGCCATCCAAAGAAAAATGCAGATGACGTGTGGCAGCACAGTTTGGAATCATGGCAACTGCTTGAGAAGCAGCATGCGTTGGATAATCTTTAATTTTGACATCCAATACCGTGGTTAGTCCGCCCAAACCTTGCGCGCCAATGCCCAAATCATTAATTTTTTTAAACAATGCTAAACGCATTTTTTCAATTTGCGTTGGCTCGGATTTTTGTGCAAGCGCTTGAATATCGATGGGCTCCATTAAACTTTCTTTTGCCATAAGCATGGCTTTTTCAGCCGTGCCACCCACGCCGATACCTATCATGCCTGGTGGACACCAACCTGCGCCCATGGTGGGAATCATCTTAAGCACCCAAGCAACAATGTCATCAGAGGGGTTGAGAACGGTGAATTTTGCCTTGTTTTCAGAACCACAACCTTTGGCTGCAACAATAAATTTAACTTGATTGCCTTTGACTATTTTTGTATGGATAACCGCAGGCGTGTTGTCTTTGGTGTTTGTTCTTGAAAAAATTGGGTCTTTCACAACTGAGGCACGCAAAGGATTGTCCTTGTTGGTAAACGCTTGTCTAACGCCTTCATTAATCATTTCCTCTAGGGATAAATCAGCTTCCCAGACAACCGCCATTCCCACTTCAACAAACACATTAACAATGCCTGTATCTTGACACATTGGACGCTGACCAAGGGCAGACATCTTTGAATTAATTAAAATTTGCTCAATGGCATTTTTAGCAGACTGACTGGTTTCTTTTTTATAAGCATCTGCCATTGCTTGAATAAAATCAGGGCTGTGGTAATAAGAAATATATTGCAAGGCATTAGCAACGCTTTCAATGATATGTTTTTGTTGGATTTTCATATTGTTTATTACCAAAATTTTATTAAGAAATGATAGCTTATTTATAGTATTATATCTGCTATTTATTTTATCTAACGCCTAAGCGGAGTTTCTATGTTGAATTTTTTCAAACCTCAAAGTCTTTCTATTGACCTTGGAACGGCAAATACACTAATTTTTATGGATGGTGAAATCGTGCTGAACGAGCCTTCAGTTGTAGCCATTCATCATGAAAAAGGTGCTATAGAGGCGACCGTTATTGCAGTAGGTCAAGATGCTAAAGATATGCTAGGCAGAACGCCTGGCTCAATCGAGGCGATTCGCCCAATGAAAGATGGCGTGATTGCCGACTTTAAAATTACAGAAAAAATGTTACAACACTTTATCCGTAAAGTCTCTCACAGTGGCTTTTTCTCTCCAAGTCCTAAGGTACTTATCTGTGTTCCTTGTGGTGCAACTCAAGTAGAGCGTCGTGCCATTAAAGAAAGTGCCGTAGGTGCTGGTGCACGTGACGTGTATTTGATTGAAGAGCCAATGGCAGCGGCACTTGGTGCAGGCATGGCCATTAAAGAAGCATCAGGCACTATGGTTGTTGATATTGGTGGTGGTACGACAGAGATTGCTATCATGTCACTTAATGGCTTGGTTTATTCCGATTCATTGCGCATAGGTGGCGATGTATTTGATGACAATATTATTAAATTTGTGCGTAGAGAGCACGGCATTATTATTGGTGAATCTACCGCCGAAAGAATTAAAGAGGAAGTAGGTTCAGCCTTCCAAACTAGTGTTGTCAAGAAAATGGAATTTAAAGGCAGAGATGTTGCCAAAGGTATCCCAGTAAGCTTTGAAGTAACCAACACAGAAATTAGAGAAGCTCTACAAGAACCGTTAATTAGCATTGTTAGTGCAATAAGAATTGCACTGGAGCAAACACCACCAGAATTAAGTGCTGACATTGCAGAAAATGGTTTAGTATTAACAGGAGGTGGCGCACTCTTAGAAGGTGTAGATAAACTGATCAATCAAGAAACTAAGTTGCCAGTGCGTATTGCTGACGACCCTCTAACTTGTGTTGCTCGTGGTGGTGGCATTGCGCTAGAGATGATTAAACAACACGATATCGGTTTTTTATCAGCAGAATAGTTTCACGGAGTCTGCCATGTGTAGCGATTTCATTATATCTTGGAACAAGGCACAAGCGACGAAGTGTATAATTAATACATGAGAAGTAAAGTAATGCCGTTCCAAGATATAAGGGAATTGCTATAAATGCAAGCGTTTTTAAAGCTTCTTATACCCACTCTGGTTTCGATTTTTTTAATCTTTTCAGATTATAAATTCTCTTATTTAGACACTTTAAAAAAATCCATTTCTACACTCATATCACCCGTATATTTGGTGGTAAATTTGCCTTCTCAACTCTATATTTGGATTAATGAACAAGGCACAACAAAGCAAATTTTATTAAATCAAAACAAACAACTTAGGGCTGAGTTAATGCGCTTAAAGGTTGATTTACAAGATCGAAATGCGCTATTGTTAGAAAATCAAAAACTTAGTGAATTACTAAAATCCCGCTATAAACTTGATGAGGATAAATTTATACTGGCACGTGTGAGTTCTATGAGTCAGTCACGATTAAAAAAACAAATTGCCATCAACAAGGGTAGCAATGAGGGTATAAAAATTGGACAGGTTGTCTTAGGTGCTCATGGCATACTTGGGCAAGTAAGCCAAGTAACGCCTTTTTATGCAACCGTCTTGCTAATCACCGACCCAACCCAACACATCGCCGTTAAAAATGGGCGTAATGGTATTCGTGGTATTAGCAAAGGTGTAGCGTCCCATCAAGGAAAATTAAGAGTGCGTTTCATTCAGCGTGAACTTGATACCAAACCAGGGGATGTATTCCTAAGTAGTGCTATTGATTCAAAATTTCCAGTAGGCTATCCAGTGGGTCGTGTGACTCACGTAGAGAAAAAAGCGAATGACCCATTTTTAACGATTGAATTAGCGCCTTCTCAACCTATTGAAGCTTTAGAATTTGTTTTAATTAACAATACACCTTAAAAGTTCAACCTAAATAAATTATGCCTAACTATCGAAGACCTTATATTTCTCTACTTAAAATCACATTGCTTGCTTTGATTGTTAGCGCCCTACCTCTGCCTGAAATTGTTTTAGGCATTGCGCCTTTTTGGATGTTGTTATTTTTTGCTTACTGGGTTACTACTTTTACAAGTAAGGGGCTGTTCTTCTTGGCTTTGCTTTTAGGTGTATTAATTGATGTCCTATATGGAGATATCTTAGGTCAAAATGCCTTAGCACTCATCTTAAGTAGCGCCTTTATTAGCAACGTCAAACAATCTTTGCTTGTTTCTAATATTACCACACAGCAAATTTATCTCTTTGTTGCCTCTATTATTTATTTGGCTGTATTGCTATTAGTACATGGTCTATCGATTCAAACTTTTAGTTTTGACCCTTATTTATTATTCAAACCATTCTTAAGTGCATTATTATGGCCTGTGGTTCAATTACTACTTTCAAAACTTAGGAGTTAGACAATCCACAAGCCATATGGAAAAAATTAGCAACGTTAAACAAGAAAATAAGATCTTTTCTAATAGAGTGATTTTGGCGCTAATTTTTATCTTGCTTTTAACCTTTGTTCTAATATCAAGGCTTTTTAACCTTCAAATTAGTAATTATGATTACTACACCGAAGAATCATTGGGTAATCAAATGCGTACACTGCCCATTACGCCGGCACGTGGGAAAATCTTTGACCGTTATGGAAAAATCATCGCTGACAATCAGCTTGCTTATAGACTGACACTGACGCCTGAAAAAACTAAAGATATTCCTGCAACACTGCACTCACTTAAAGCATTTGGTTTGATTGACAATAAAGATATTGCCACTTTCAAAAAGATAAAAAACCGCTATAAAAAATTTCACAGCATTCCATTAAAGCATGAACTGAATGAAAAGCAAGTGGCAGAGTTTTTAGTTGGCAATCAGTTTATTGGAATTGATATTGAGCCTTATTTTCATCGGATCTACCCCAATAATGACTCTAGCGTACACGTGGTCGGTTATGTCTCTAGGATGAATAAAAAAGACAAGGAAGAATACGACAAAATAAACTACGCAGGCACTTCTTTTGTTGGAAAAACAGGCATTGAAAAACAATACGAAACAATGCTACATGGAGAAAGCGGTAAAAAACAAATTGAGCGTAATGTTAAAGGTCGGGTAATTAGTACTAAAAATATTCAAGAGCCAAAAAAAGGTAGCGATTTATACCTAAGTATTGATTTGGATCTACAAAAAAAAGCAGAGTCTTTACTCGAAGGCAAACGTGGCTCAATTGTAGCAATTGATACAACAAATGGTGGAATTTTGGCAATGGTAAGTATGCCTATTTACAACCCTAATTGGTTTGTCAATGGTATTTCGCATAAAAACTACAAAGAATTACAAACATCAAAAGACATTCCACAGCTTAATCGCGCCATCCAAGGTCTTTACCCGCCTGGCTCAACCATTAAACCTATGGTGGCATTGGCAGGGCTTGAACAAGGTGTCATCACCGCTCACAGTGAGGCTTATTGCCCAGGTTTTTTCAAACTGCCTAATGTAAAACGTAAATTTCATGATTGGAAGCGTAGCGGACATGGTGTGGTTGATGTTAAAGATTCCATTTCACAGTCTTGCGATATCTTTTTTTATGATTTGGCCGATAAAATGGGGATTGATGACTTACACAAAGGCTTAAAACCTTTTAATTTTGGTGAAACAACAGGTATTGACATTCCCGGAGAACGTGGTGGAATCTTACCTTCAAAAGCCTGGAAAAAAATCCACAAGGACGAGCCTTGGTATCGAGGCGAAACGCTAATTACAGGTATTGGACAAGGCTTTATGACGACAAGCCCGTTACAGTTGGCTGTTGCCACAGCAGCCATTGCCAATAAAGGGGTTATTATCCAACCCAAGGTCTTAAAAAGTATCCAAGTGCCTGGTGAGGAAATCACAGAGGTGGATAAAGGGCTTAAGCGGCAAATTCCCATCAAAGACATTCACAATTGGGAGGATGTTATTGATGGCATGAGACAAACCATCTATGCGCCAAAAGGCTCAGCCAGAAGACTTAATAAAAATTTAAAATACACCTTGGCAGGGAAAACAGGCACCGCTCAAGTTTTTGGCTTAGACGCTGAAGAACAATATATTGCAGCTAATTTAGAAGAGCGTCTACGAGACCACGCATTATTTACTGGATTTGCACCGATTGAAAATCCAAAAATTGCAATTTCAGTTATTGTGGAAAATGCAGGTAGTGGTAGTTCTAAAGCTGCGCCACTTGCAAAAGCGGTGCTTGATTTATATTTTGAAAAGCAAAGTAAATAGATTAATTTAAGCACTAACTGCGAGCCTTATCGCTTGCTCATCAATTGGAAAACTTAACACTGTATCCATTCTATAACGTTGCCTTAATTGTTCAAGTTGCGGCTGGTTAATCTTGTCGTAAAGCACAACAATTTTAGCTTCAGGCGCATGATTTTCAAGTGTTGCCAATAGGGATTCAATATTACTCACACGGTCTCTAAACTCTGGATTATGGCTAAATTCTGCAACCAGCACATGGTATTGATTTTTCTTGGCTAATTGTGTTGCCTTTCTTTGTGAGCCCTCAAAATCCACCTCAAAACCCATACTTAAAAACAGTGGGGTGAAATCATCAAATCCCCCTTCATCGACAAAAAATAAAAGTCGTTTATTGTTGTTTGTCATAAAAATCTTGTTTAAATTCTGCAAAAGACTGATTTTCGATTGCCGCTCTCATGCTTGCCATCAAGTCTTGATAATAATAAAGATTATGGATAGTGTTGAGTCGCGCACCTAAAATTTCATTTTTGCGTTGCAGATGATGTAAATAGGAACGAGAATAATTTTTACAGGTATAACAGTTGCAACGCTCATCTAAAGGCTTGGTATCTAATTTATATTGTGCATTACGAATTTTTACAATGCCACTTGAAGTAAACAAATAGCCGTTGCGTGCATTGCGTGTTGGCATCACACAATCAAACATATCAATACCACGCTCAACCGCCTCAACCAAGTCACTCGGTGTACCCACACCCATCAAATAACGTGGCTTATCATGAGGCAATTGCTCAGGCAAATAACTCAAAACCTTCATCATCTCTTCTTTGGGTTCGCCCACACTCAAGCCACCAATCGCATAACCATCAAAGCCGATACTCATTAATGCTGTGGCTGATTGTAAGCGCAAATCTTCATACATGCCACCTTGCACAATACCAAATAATGCATTGTTATTATCTAATGCACAATGTGCGTCTTTTGAGCGTTGTGCCCAGCGTAGTGACAACTGCATAGATTGGTCTGCTGTTGGCTTATCAGCGGGATAGGGGGTACACTCATCAAAAATCATCACAATATCTGAACCTAAATCTTTTTGAATCTGCATCGACTCTTCTGGCCCCATAAAAATTTTGGCGCCATCTTTGGGTGAGCGAAAATCTACCCCTTTTTCGCTAATTTTTCGCATATCGCCCAAACTAAATACTTGAAAGCCACCCGAATCGGTCAAAATTGGCCCTTGCCAATGCATAAAATCATGCAAATCGCCATGTGCTTTAATGACCTCTGTACCTGGCGTAATCGCCAAATGAAAGGTGTTGCCCAACAATATTTGTGCGCCAATGCCACAGACTTCTTCAGGCGTCATTGCCTTAACAGTACCATAAGTACCTACTGGCATAAATGCTGGGGTTTCAACCACACCTCTATCAAAAGTCATGGCACCACGACGGGCTTTATTATCTGTATTTTTTAATTCAAACTTCATTATCTTTCTCATTAATTTGCATCTGCCATAATTGTGCATATTCGCCATTTTTAGCCAATAGCGCCTGATGTGTGCCACTTTCGTGAATGATGCCATCTTTCAAAAGAATAATTTTATCAGCATCGACAACCGTTGATAGGCGATGCGCAATCACTAAAGTTGTGTGTGCTTGCGCAAGATCGTTGAGCGCCTGTTGCACCTTTTTCTCAGAATAAGAATCCAGCGCTGAGGTCGCCTCATCAAAAATCAAAATTGGTGGGTTTTTTAACAATACTCTGGCAATCGCCAAACGCTGCTTTTCGCCACCCGAAAGTTTTAATCCTCGCTCACCGACAAGCGCCTCATAGCCTTCGGGAAGTCGCTCAATAAAAGTGTTAATAAAAGCCAGTTTTGCTGCCTTTTTTACCTCATCTTCACTGGCGCCCTCTTTGCCATAAGCAATATTATAATAAATCGTTTCATTAAACATTACCGTGTCTTGTGGCACAACGCCAATGGCTTTTTGTACAGAATCTTGCGTGCAGGTTTTTATGTCTTGATTGTCAATCAAAATTTGCCCTGAAGTCACATCATAAAATCGAAATAGTAGTTTTGCTAAGGTTGATTTTCCAGAGCCTGACGCACCAACAATAGCAACTTTTTCTCCAGGTTTAATGCTGAAACTAATATCTTTAAGCACAGCGCTCTTACCTGGATAAGCAAAAGATACCCTTTTAAACTCAACTTTAGCATGATTTATTTTTAACGCTGAAGCATTGACTTGATTGCCAACTTTAGGCACCTTGTCGAGTAAGTTGAACAGATTGTTCATATCAATAAAATTATGTTTAATCTGCCTATAAATAATACCCAATGAGCCAAGCGGCATAAACAGCTGTAATAACAACGCCTGAATCATAATCATATCACCCAGGCTTAACGTATTATCCACCACACCACGTGCTGCCATAATCAAAATCCAAGTCACACCTGCAGCAATCACACTGGCCTGAACAAAATTAAGTGCAGTCATAGAGGTAAAACTTTTGGTGGCAACGTTTTCCCAATTACTCATGGTTTTATCGTAACGTGCCACCTCAAATTTTTCTCGATTAAAGTATTTAACGGTCTCGTAATTAATCAAACTGTCAACTGCATTGCTGTTTGCCTTAGATTGCATATCATTCATTTCATAACGATATTTCATTCGCCAAGTAGTAATCGCCAACGTTAAGGCAACGTAAAATACCACTGTTGCCAATGAAACAGAAGCAAAAAACACGTCGTAATTAACCCATAAAATCCCAATCACCAAACAAATCTCAAACAATGTTGGAATGATATTAAACACAAAAATACTCAATAGCGTTGAAACACTTTGTGTACCACGGTCAATATCACGCGTAATACCGCCAATACGTCTGTCAAGATGAAAGGATAAATCCAAAGTATGTAAGTGCTTAAAGACATTCAAGGCAATCAAATGCATACCGTGATAACGCACCCGTGCAAAAATTGCATCTCTTAACTCATTAAATAAAGAACTGAGTAATTTAAGCACACCATAGGCAAACAAAAGACCCAAAGGTAACACCAACAACACGTTGCTTTGCTCTAAGGCATCAACAATTTCTTTAAGTGCAATCGGCACACCCACATTTGCCAACTTTGCCAATATTAAAAACAAACTGGCAAAAAACACCCGAGCGCGCATTTTTAACAAATACGGCATAAGCTTTTTTAAAACTTTAATGTCTTTTGTTTTAAAGTCACTGGCTTTGGTTTGCTCAATCATAGGGTGTTGATATTTTTTAAATTTTTTAATGGCTTCATAGATTATTTAATCACCGTCAAATAAGGCGTTAATTTCATCAAACCCAAAACCTCTGGATTGTAAAAAGCGTTGTTGTTTGGCTTTTTCTTTATAATCTTTGGGGGTTGTCTCGCCATATTTAGATACTCTAACTTGCCTAGCAAGGGCAAAAAAATCATATTCAGATAAGTCAAAATCATTGATGCCTTTTTGCTTAAGGTCCATAGCAATTTTGATTGGACCCTTACCTTGATTAAAACGCATTTGAATAAATTCACTGGCAAAACGCGCATCAGATTGATAGTTTTGTTGTTTGAGTTTTTCTAATGCTTGCTCTATTTCATCTTCTGGATAAGTGGGTGAGAGTTTTTTACAAAGCTCCAAATAAGAATGCTCGCGTCGGGCGAGCATCTTTAAAGCACTGTCATAAGCAGACTTATTTGGCGTCTGCATCCTGATTCATGTCGTCTTCTGGCGCAAGTATCTTTTGCTTGATTTTTTCTTCTAAATCAACACTCATTTCTGGATGTTCTTTGAGATAATCACGTGCATTATCTTTGCCTTGACCAATTCTTTCACTACCAACACTATACCAAGCACCAGCTTTTTCTACAAAACCATGCTTGACGCCCAAGTCAATAATTTCACTTTCACGGGAAATGCCTTGATTGTAAAGAATTTGAAACTCTGCTTGTTTAAATGGCGGTGCGACTTTGTTTTTTAATACCTTGACACGGGTTTCATTACCCAATATTTCATCGCCTTTTTTAATTGCGCCTATGCGACGAATGTCTAAACGTACTGAAGCATAAAATTTCAACGCATTACCACCTGTGGTGGTTTCAGGGTTGCCAAACATCACCCCAATTTTCATACGCAATTGGTTAATAAAGATGACCATGGTGTTGGTTTTTTTGATATTAGCGGTTAGTTTTCTTAGCGCTTGAGACATTAAACGTGCTTGCAAGCCCATGTGTGAAGCTCCCATTTCACCTTCAATTTCAGATTTTGGTGTGAGTGCAGCCACCGAATCCACCACCACAATGTCAACACCGCCTGAACGCACTAACATGTCGGTGATTTCCAACGCTTGCTCACCAGTATCAGGCTGAGAAATCAGCAATTCATCAACATTGATACCTAATTTTTTAGCGTATTGCGGATCTAAGGCATGCTCTGCATCAATAAAGGCAGCAGTGCCGCCAAGTTTTTGCATTTCAGCAATTGCATGTAGCGTCAGTGTTGTTTTACCTGAGGATTCAGGTCCATAAATCTCGACAATACGCCCTCTTGGTAAACCACCAATACCTAAAGCAATGTCTAAACTTAAACTGCCTGTTGAGACCGCTTCAATATCAGAGTTGGCAGCTTCCTCACCCAGAAACATCACCGAGCCCTTGCCAAATTGCTTGTCAATTTGAGCTAAAGCCGCTTTTAGGGCTTGTTTTTTCTGTTCATCCATTACGATGTCTCCTTAGGTTAAAATAACAATCAATTATATCTGATTTGTAAGTATGAATTTTTCAAAAAATGACACATATTTTATGTCGCTAGCACTCAAACTTGCACGTCAAGGTCGCTATGGCGTTAAATCAAACCCGATGGTGGGTTGTGTCATTGTGAAAGCGCATAAAATTATCGCTCAAGGTTACCATCAAAACTTTGGTGGTGCACATGCAGAGATTGACGCACTGGCACAAATCAACCATCAGGCGCAAGATGCAACCTTATATGTCAACTTAGAGCCCTGTGCACACCAAGGAAAAACACCGCCATGTGCCCAAGCAATTATTGATGCAGGCATAAAAGAAGTGGTTATTGCCACGCTTGACCCCAACCCTTTGGTAAGTGGCAAAGGGGTAGCAATGTTAGAAAATGCCAATCTTACTGTCAGAGCAGGTTTACTTGAAAATGAGTCTAGAGAATTAAACCGTGGTTTTATCAAGCGCATGGAAACTGGTTTGCCTTTTGTTACTTGTAAAATTGCCATGAGTTTAGATGGAAAAACGTCTTTGTCATCTGGGCAAAGCAAATGGATTACTGGCGAACAAGCAAGAGCGAATGTACAAAAATTGCGCGCCAAAAATCAAGCCATACTCACTGGTTCTGGCACGATATTGGCAGACAACCCATCAATGACAGTGCGACTTGAGGATATTAACAGCATACCGCTTCGTGTGGTTATTGATAGCAAAAATCAAATAAGTGACAGCACGCTTAATATTTTTTCAAACGATGCAGCAACACAAATTTTTAACCCATCTAATACCAAAACCTTGTCCACTGGCAAATTAGATTTACAAGATGTGCTTTTACAACTCGGCAAACAAGGCATTAACAGTGTTTTGTTAGAAGCAGGTCCTAAGTTAATTGGTGCCATGGTAAAAGACAACTTAGTAGATGAATTTGTCATCTACAGTGCACCGATACTCATGGGTAGTGATGCTATTTCAATGATAGATATTGCTATTCAGGAAATGGATAAGTGTTTAGCATTAAAAATTAAAGACATTAGAATGATAGGCAAAGATATCAAAATAACAGCGACACTAAAATGAGCACCGCATCACTAACAAATAAAAATATTATCTTAGGTGTCAGTGGCTCAATTGCCGCTTACAAAGCCCCTGATATTGTGCGCCGTCTGCAAGATTTAGGTGCACAAGTGCGTGTCATCTTGACCCAAGGTGGCGCGCAATTTATTACCGAATTATCATTACAAGTCACTTCAAAGAATAAAGTGCATGATAATTTATGGGATAAAGAAGCCGAACTTGCCATGGGGCATATTGAACTCGCTAAATGGGCAGATGCAATACTCATTGCGCCAGCTAGCGCCAATACAATTGCCAATCTTGCTTTAGGCAAGGCAAATGATTTACTCAGTAGTGTTATTTTAGCAAGTGATTGTCCGATATTGCTTGCCCCTGCAATGAATCAACAAATGTATGCTGCTAGTAGTGTGCAAACAAACTTAAATACATTAAGTAAGCGTCAAGTTGCCATCATTGCACCTGAACATGGTGAGCAAGCCTGTGGCGATATTGGAGAAGGTCGCTTGGCTGAAGTCCATACCATTGCTCAAAAAGTTGCTGGCATTTTTCAAAACACTCAGCTCAGTGGTAAAAAAGTTCTGATTACCTTAGGTGCAACCATTGAAGCCATTGACCCTGTGAGATATTTATCCAATCATTCAAGTGGCAAGATGGGTTCGGCGCTTGCAGACGCTTGTATTGAGGCTGGCGCACAAGTCACCTTAATACATGGCAATATCACCGTTGAACTTAACCAAAAAGCAACGGTCATTGTGGCACTCAGTGCTGAGGAAATGTATGCAACAGTCATGCACCATATTAGCGCACAAGATATTTTTATTGCCTGTGCTGCAGTCAGTGACTATTCGGTCAAAAATATCGCAAAAAATAAAATTAAAAAATCACAAAAAATACTAACTTTAGAATTAACGCCAAGCAAGGATATTTTAAAAGCGGTGTGCCAATTACAACAGAAACCTTTATGTATTGGTTTTGCCGCAGAAACTGAAAACTTAGTTGAAAATGCCAAAAATAAACTAAAAAACAAGGGGTGTGATGCCATTATATTAAATGACGTTTCTGACCCTAATTTAGGCTTTAAAAGTGACGAAAATGCGCTGTTATTTTTAGACCGAAAAAACAGCATAGAAATCAAAAAAAATAGCAAACAAAAACTGGGTAGAAAAATCGTTGAAATACTGGATAAAAATTTTTATAACACACAAAAAAAACCTTGTTAAATCAACACACAATAGAGTTACCCACAAAACTGTGGATAACTCTGTTAATATCACCCTAAAAATAAAGAAAAGTACTGATATATTGCACCTTCTTATGGTTTTGAATAAAAAACAATCAAATATTTTTTTAAATTAAAAATCAATAACTTATAAAAATATAAAAATATGAGTTTAAATAATATTATATATTTTTTCACTTTTTTTTCATAATGGGGAAAACTTTTATAGTTTCACGCATTAAATCAAGTGTTCCACGTCAATATTAGACAATGCTAAACTTCTAAATTAACAAACAATTATAATGCTGTTTTCTTCATCGTTATCTGCGCTATTTTACGCACTCAGTTTTCTCTTTGGCGTGGGTCTATTTTCACTTAAAAATACACTACAAATAAGCCTCTTAGAATGGGGTGTAGTTTTCACCGTGTTTTTAACGATTTTCATAACATTTAAGCGCTATAAATCGCTGAGTTTAAATTTAGCAGTTTTACTGCTGGGTTTTGCTTGGATGGGGTTTGTTTCAACACAGGCTATAGAATCTAAAATTGAGAACAATTACCTTAACAAGCCAATACTTGTTAAAGGTGAGGTTGTTGAATTGCCAGAAAAAAATGCGCGTAGTACAAAATTTATTTTTAAAGCAAACACACCTTTTGAAGGGCGATTAAAGTTAGCTTGGTACAATGGCTATAACAACACCGAATCTGTCAAGGCGCCTGATTTGCATGTGGGGGATGCTTGGCAATTACTGCTGAAATTAAAACAGAACAATGGCTATCAAAACTTAGGGGTTTTTGATTATGAGCGTTGGTTATTTTACAAACGTATTGACGCTACAGGATATGTGCGCAATTCCACTGAAAACCAAGCACTTAACAGTAAAACTTTTTCAGCCAATAGACTAAGACAAACCATTCGTCAATCACTTTCAGTTGTTTTAGAAAAGAAAGAATTTGGTGGCGTTATTAACGCATTGATTATCGGAGATCGTTCTTTAATTCCTGATACACAATGGTCTCTGTTCAAATCCACCAATACCACGCATTTAAGTGTGATTTCTGGATTACATATTGGGCTTATCTCAGGATTGGTTTTCTTGTTGGTGCAGTTTTTATGGCGTTGCTGTTCACGTTTAATGTTAATAGTACCTGCACAAATCATTGCCGCTTATTTCGGACTTATTGCTGCTTTTTTATATGCACTGATTGCAGGGTTTTCAATCCCAACAACACGTGCTTTTATCATGGCAAGCGTGGTATTTGTTGCAATGATTCTTAGGCGCCATCATAATGTTTGGCAATTATATGGCGCAGCATTGCTACTGGTGCTTATTTATGATCCGTTAAGCATTTTTAGTGTTGGTTTTTGGCTGTCGTTTTACGTGGTGGCAGTTATTATCTATGGCGCCAGACAGCATCAGGAAAAATCTTGGTTATACCGTTTAATCTATATACAAATACTGGTTAGTTTTTCTTCTCTGCCATTAACTATCTGGTTTTTTTCTTCCGCCTCAGCCCTATCACCAATTGCAAATTTAGTTGCAATTCCTGTTTTTAGTTTTATCACCACACCTCTGTCACTGCTTGGCGCTCTGTTGTTTTTTGCTGATTTTAGTTATTTATCAGCACTCAGTTTTTCTATTGCAAATTGGTCGCTGGTTTATCTTTCTATGCTATTAGAGCAACTACAACAGTTTGATTTCAACCAATGGCGTTACACGCAAACCTCGTTGATAGATTTAATCGTTTTTGTTTTACTTGCGCTCATTGCCATCCTTCCCAAGGCATTAAAGCTTCGCTATTTATCTCTGCTTGCCTTGGTGTTAATGCTGTTTTCACCCCAACCTAAAATACACAACAATTCAGCGCGCATTACTGTACTTGATGTTGGGCAAGGTTTGGCAACAGTTGTGCAAACTAGAAATCACGCTTTGTTGTTTGATGTTGGTGCAAAATATCCCTCTGGCTTTAACCTTGGGCAGAGTGTTGTTGCGCCCTATCTACATGCAAAACACATTCAACATCTGGATAAAATTATTATCTCTCATGGTGACAACGACCATATTGGCGGACTTGATCATATTTTAGAAAATTTTACAGTCAATGAAATCCTTACTTCAGCACCCGAAAAAATTAAAACAAAAACACGCACTTGCCAAACAGGGCAACATTGGCAATGGGATGGTATAAAGTTTGAGATACTTAGTCCTGACAAAAATACCCAGTTTAAAAACAACAATACCTCTTGTGTGCTCAAAATATCCAATAAGCAACACAGCGTCTTATTAACGGGCGATATTGAAAAAAAAGCCGAGCAATATTTGGTAAAAAATCATAAAGAAAAAATCAAAAGCACCCTTATGTTAGCACCGCATCATGGCAGCAAGACTTCTTCAACACAGGCGTTTATAGAAGCAGTCTCACCTTCAATTGTTGTGGTATCCAGTGGCTTTAAAAATCGCTTTAAGCACCCTGCTAAAGCCGTTGTCAAACGCTATCAATCAAACAATATTGAAATATTGAAAACCGCTTGCTCGGGTGGGATTGAATTCTTTCTTAATGAGGAAATTAGCACCAAAGAATACAGAAAGGATTCTGCACGTTACTACTTACGTCAATGCACAGATCCTTAATAGTTAATATGACTAGATTGAAAACCTAACAAGGTATTAACCTCATCAATGAGTTGTTGGCTTGGATTGATATAATAATGCTCATCTAATAACGCGGAGCCCCTAGATTGCTCAACTTGATAATGCAATCTTACTGGACACTGTCCTTGATTTCGCTTCAGCACTGCTGAAAGCTCTTCAAATAACGATAGATGCTGCTTATTAAGTAGTATTTCAAAGCTTTTGGCATATCTTTCTTTCACTGCACCAATAGTTTCAATCTTATCTACCACCAATTGCCAGCCATCTCGATAATCATCTCTTTCTATTTTTCCAGAAGCCACGACTACTGTATCAACTACCAGAACATCACTGATTGAATATTCTTCGCTTATTTGTGCATTGAGTACTTTGGAGAAGATAACACCGTTTAATGTTGTTTTGCTATCCTCCAACGTAATTGAAGCCATGGTATTGCCATTTTTAGTGTTGCGGTAAAACACATCAGACAACAACCCCAACACCCGCGCTTCTTTATTGTTTCTACCCACCAGTTCACTGGGTAAAACAGCAGAAATATAGGGTAAATCACGTTGGTATTCGTCAGTTGGATGGTTATAGAAATAATAACCCATCACCTTTTTCTCAAACTGTAAGGTTTGGCTAAACGAGAAACTTGGCGCCACTAAATAATTAAGCTCATATTCACGACACTCGGGTGTATTCGCAAATAAACCGCTTTGCCCACTTGAACGATCGTTTTGTCGTTGTTCTGCTTGTCGCATTGCACTTGGATAAGTGCTAATTAGAACTGCTCTATCGATTTTAAACTCATCCAAGGTGCCACTATAAATTAAAGCCTCCAAAGCACGCTTATTGAGTGTTTTCTTTTCTATACGCATACAAAAATCAAACAAATTTTGATATGCGCCATTCTGATTACGCTCAAGCACCAAAGCCTCAACCAAAGACTCACCGACACCTTTAATAGCGCCCAAACCATAAGTGAGTGTTTTGTCATCTTGAATACTAAACTCATAGATTGATTCATTAACACTTGGGCCTTTAACGATTAAGCCCATTGCCTGTGTTTCACTAACGGTCCAACTAACCCTATCCGTATCGGTCATCATGCCTGAGAGCACACACGCCATAAAAGCAGCAGGGTAATGTGCTTTAAGCCAGGCCGTTTGATATGACACATAGGCGTACGCCACCGAGTGTGATTTATTAAAACCGTAACCTGAAAATTTATCAATTAAATCAAAAATTTCATTGGCTTTAGTCTCATCAATATCATGCTTGGCCGCACCCTTAACAAATACATCACGTTGCGCATTCATCTCCTCGGCAATCTTTTTACCCATTGCTCGTCGTAATAAATCTGCACCACCGAGCGAATAACCTGCCATGACTTGAGCAGACTTCATGACCTGTTCTTGGTATAAAAACACACCATTGGTTGGCTCTAAAATATCTTTCAACATTGGATGTGGATACTTGATTTTTTGTTTGCCGTGTTTAACATTAATATAGTCATCGACCATGCCTGCGTCCAGTGGACCTGGGCGGTACAGAGCAAGCATTGCGACAACATCTTCAAACGAATCGGCTTGTAACTTTTTTAGATAACCACGCATACCTTCAGACTCTAATTGAAAGATGCCTGTCGTGTCGCAACGCTGTAACAAATCATAGACGTCTTTGTCGTCTAATGACAACGCATCAATATCAATCAACTCCTTACTCAAACCTTTGGCATGGATAAGCTTAACGGCTTTATCAATCACGGTTAAGTTTGATAGCCCTAAAAAATCAAACTTAACCAAGCCAAGTGCCTCAACGTCTTTCATGTCAAATTGCGAAACCACACCATCTTCTGCGCTGGCCTTATAAACTGGACAAAAGTCACTAATCTTGCTTGGTGCAATCAATACACCACCTGCATGTGTGCCTACATTACGCACCAAACCCTCTAATTGCAAAGACAAATCAATCAGTGTTGTAACGCTTTCTTCAGAATTGTATCGCTTGGTTAATTCTTCAGAAAACCATTTGTCTTTATTTTCTTGCGAATCACTTTCGGCAAAACGACCAAGCGCACGTGACAGATTAATTTTTAAATCATTAGGGATAGACTTAGAGATGCGGTCACTAAACCCATAAGGATGCCCTAAAACACGCCCTACATCACGCACAACACCTTTGGCTGCCATGGTACCATAGGTAATAATTTGTGATACTTTTTCCCTGCCATATTTTTTTGACACATACTCAATGACTTCATCACGACGTTCAGTACAAAAATCGACATCAAAATCTGGCATGGAAACACGTTCTGGGTTTAAAAACCGCTCGAATAGCAACTCATGTTTAATAGGATCAACATTGGTAATGCCAAGCGCATACGCCACCAATGAACCGGCACCAGAACCACGACCAGGCCCCACAGGAATACCATTATCTTTAGACCAACGAATAAAGTCCGCAACGATTAAAAAATAACCAGGAAAATCCATTTGTACAATCACTGAGAGCTCGAACGCCAAACGCTCATCGTAAACTTTACGCTCAACCTCTAATCCCGCTAAACGCTTCTCCAAACCTAATTTTGACTCTTGAGAAAAGAACGCCGCCATAGTTAAATCTTCTGGCACAGGAAAATCTGGTAAATAATTCTTTTGATACAATTCAAAATGCACATTACAGCGCTTAGCGATTTCAGCTGTATTGGCAATCGCCTCAGGTAAATCAGAAAACAAAGTGCTCATTTCGTCAGCTGATTTTAAATATTGTTCTTCTGAATACTGTTTCTCACGCCTATCGTCGTCCAGCAACCCTCCTTGAGCAATACAAATACGTGCCTCATGTGCTTCGAATTCATCCTTTTCTAAAAATACCACATCATTTAACGCCACCAAAGGAATGTCCAACTCTAAACCCAATTTAACACAAAGATGTAGATGTTGTTCATCTTGCATACGGTTTGTACGTTGCACACCCAAATAAAACCTATCCCCAAATATGGTTTGCCATGCATTTGCCTGCTCTTTTGCTTGCGGTATTTGATTTTCAATAAGGGCTTGCGCCACATCGCTACGCAATGGGGGTGCAATTAATATTAACCCTTGATTGTGTAGAGCCAACTCTTCAGTGCTAATGCTGGCATCTTCCATGCCCACACCCTTCAGATAAGCCAAAGAGATTAACTCAGATAAATTCAAATAGCCCTGCTGATTCTGACACAAAAGCAATAAAGTTGATTTATTCTCTTCATTATTCAGTGTAATTTCAGCACCAAAGATAGGTTTAATGCCAGAACTTTTTGCACTTTTATAAAGCTTTACTGCAGCAAACAAATTCGCATTATCAATGAGTGTTATTGCACTCATGCCTAGCTTTTTAACTTGATTGACCAATTTTGGTATGCGAATCAGGCTGTTATCAACAGAGTATTCACTGCGACATTGAAGATGGACAAATTCAGTAGGCATTTAAATAAATTTTTGGTGTTAATATGTGTCTTTAATGGGCTTTATTTTAGTCTGAAAATTAATGCAATCAACAATAAAATAATACCAATCACCAAAAATAAGTGCAATAAATAGCGCCTATGCTTTATTTGTTTTTAAGGGTTTTGTAACACCTAGATACTTATTGCTATCTTATACCATTTATAAAAAATAACTATTCTAAAGAGTGCTGATAGTTATTCATTTTAGAGGGTTTTAAAAATCAGACGATACTTATTGATATCGTTGATTTTTAAAACCCTCTAAAATGGATAAGGATTGGTGTTGTTTGGTGTCGTTATTTTTTATAAATGGTATTAGTGTTATAAAATTCTTAAAAACTATAAATGATGGGTGCTATTTTTGTGGTTATTTTTGGTGATTGGTATAAAACAGTAGCGCTAAAATTCAACCAAGTCTTTCAGACAAAAAAAATACCCCAATAAAGGGGTATTTTTTTTGAACAACTAAACGAACTAGAATCTCACAGGACCTGCGTTAGCTTGATCTTTAGCTTGCTGTTGAGCGTTCAGTGCTTGTGCTTTGGCTTTATTAGCCAATTTCACACACCCCTTACCACCAGCCTTTTTAGCCTTTTTAAGGAATTTAGCAGTATCGCGCCACTCAAAACCAACTTTCTTAGCTTTCTTGTTCTCGGCAGTTGCCGCAGAAATTGCGTCTTTACATGCACCAGAAAGAGCAGAAGAACCAGAAGATTTAACAGCAGATGGGCTTTTATTCCAGTTATGCTCATGATCCACTGAAATCAAATCAGCTTGAGCAGATAAAGCAAATACAGTTAATGTTGTTAATAATATTTTTTTCATGTTGTTTCTCCTTTACTGTCTATACTCGGTACCAGAAATCTTCATGCCATTACTCATCACAGTATGGAAGAACTCTAGATTATCATATTCACTCTTATGTCTCTTAAATGGTTTAGCACGAACCTGCTTGTTGCAACCGCCATAACGACGTTGAATCGTACCAAAACCATCGCCTTTCTTTCTGGCCCATTTACCACGCCATACTGGGAAGTGCGTAATATGACCAAGCGCTGGAGAAAGTGTATCACCACGAATACGCATACCTGCGTTATCAATGTGGCAGTTTGCACAAGATAGGTTCAGTTGTCCGCGCTTAGCGTAGAAAAACTTTTTTCCATCTTCATAAGCTGCTAATGCCTTAGCATCGCCTTCTGGCACAATCACATTAATCGTTTGACCTTCGGCAAGCGTCGTCAAGTAAGCTGACATCCAAGCCAATTTACCTTTACCAGTACCAATTTTCTTCTCGCCATTTTTTACGCGACAATCAACAATGGCTTGCTCCAAAGTGTCAACTTTAGCTTTTGCAGCATTCCATTTTGGAAACTGGGTACGGATACCCTCATCAGGACCAGAAAAACAACTAGAATAAGTCTTGCCGTTTTTAAATGGTGTTTTCCATAACTTCTCACCTTTGTCCAAATGATCCTCAAATGGAGGCATATCCATTGCTGCTTCAAACTGCAACATCTTGTCTTCGCTCATTGCATAAGGCCCTTTAGAAAAATCGTCCAATTCTAAATCAGCAAACCTTTTCTTAAAATAGTCCTGAAAAGCATCAATATCAGCTTGAACTTTTGAACTTTGTGTTTGCGACGCACCATGTCCACCATGTCCACTAGCCAGACTTTGTGTGACAGAAACACTGCTAAAAACTCCCACAAGGGTTGTTAGCATAATTGTTTTTGTTATTTTCATTATAATCTCTCCTCAATAAAAACTAATTACTTAGACTTTGCAGTCTTCGTACCTGTTTTTCCTAAATTATCCTTATATTTAAGCTCAATAGTATCGCCTTTAGCGCCAGGAACTTTAAACTTGAAGTACGGGTCTTTAGAGACTGAACTACCAATATCTGCATCCACTATTTTGTTACCATTGTGTGATATCGTTAGATGATCAATATGGTTTGCAGGCACTACTTTGCCCTTCTTTTTACGAAGTCCAGTTTCCATTGGATGCTTAACCAATGCTTTAATACTGATAACGCCTTTTCTAGCCTTTGGCTTTAATTTAATCTTTGCCATAATATATATTCTCCTAATTTAATATGTTTGAATTAACCGCCACAGCCGCCAATTGTTACTTTAACTTCTTTTGTTACTCTGGTAGTAGCACCACCTGCAGTAACCAATGCATGCACTTTTGAAGTTTTACCCATCTTAATACGAGTAGAAACAAAACCAAGGGCACCAGACAAATTAAACGAAGCCGCTAATTGTGTTGCATTGTTTGCCACTAAAAGTGAAACATTGCTAACGTTGTCTATTTTAGAAGCGTTAACTTCCATGGGTACCACTGCGCCATTCTCAGCGATTTTAGGCGCTTTAAATTTGAATGAACCCTCGCTTGCACCTGCTGCATTTGATACTGCCACGCCTGACAAGTCTTTAAATTTTGCTGAAGCAGCAAAAACTGTTGATGGCGTTAGCAAGCCTGCGCCTACTGCTGTCGCAACACTAGATGCTGCTATCGCACTTTTTAAAAATAATCTTCTTTCCATTTTCTTGTTCTCCTTCCTTATAGTGAATGAATGAAATTTGTAACTTTGTCTATTTGACTCTCAGACAGTGCTTGGTGTCGACCAAACGGTGGCATTAAAGAATTTGGGTTTTTAGTTGTTGCATCCCAAATTTGCGCTCTTAAATCTGCTTTATTCGGAAAGCGCGCTTTCATTGCTATCAAAGGCGGACCAACATTCCCTGGTTGTGAACCACCAGAAATATTGTGACACCCTAGGCAATTACCCAACTTACGATCAAAGGCAATTTCCTTGCCTGACATATCTTTAGCAGTGGCACTCATTGGCAAAGCAAACAATGTTGCCAATGTTACAACTACTGAGACAGAAGAAATAGTTCTCTTCATATTTTTCTCTCCTCTTTAATTAAAAAAAATAAAACCCTTAGTTAGGCTTAATCAGAACTAACTAGGCGATAATAATACAGATTTCGTAGATAAATGCAATACTATTATTTAAGTATTATATTGTTATATTATTATTAATTAAACTTGTTGTGCGGCTTTAATAAGCGCACGAGCCTTGTGTAAGGTTTCATCCCATTCAGATTGGGGCACTGAATCATATACAACACCTGCACCAGCTTGCACATAAAGCATTTTATCTTTAATGACTGCGGTACGAATCGCAATCGCCATATCCATGCAACCGTGCCAAGAAAGATAGCCAATGGCACCTGAATAAATATTGCGTTTAAGTGACTCCACTTCATTAATAATCTCCATTGCGCGCACTTTTGGCGCGCCACTCAATGTACCTGCTGGAAAAGTCGCTTTCAGCACATCAATGGCACTCATATTATCTTGTAAATCACACTCAACATTTGAAACAATATGCATCACATGGGAATAACGTTCAATAAACATCTTATCAGTCAAGTCAACACTGCCTACTTTAGCAATACGACCAAGGTCATTACGACCAAGGTCAATGAGCATTAAATGTTCAGCAATCTCTTTTTCATCTGCTAACAAATCTTTTTCCAAAGCCAAATCTTGCGCTTTATCTTGACCGCGAGAGCGTGTGCCTGCAATAGGACGCACAGTTGCACGTCTATCTTTGTCAACGCGTGTTAAGATTTCAGGCGAAGAACCGACAACTGCACTCTCACCCAAATTAAGATAATACATATAAGGTGAGGGATTTAAAAGACGTAATTGACGATACAACTCTACAGGGGGTGCGCTAAATTTAGCATTCATGCGTTGCGATGGCACAACTTGCATGACATCACCTGCAACGATATATTTTTGAATTTTTTCAACGGCAGCCTTGTAGCTATTTTCACCAAAACTTGAAACAAAATCTTTTTCCTTTAAGTTATCCGATTGATATTGTTGCGGTTTGTAGGGTGCTTGAATTTTTTTAGAAATTTCCTCTAATTGTGTCTGTGCATCTTCATAACTTTGTGTATTTGGGTCAATGTGAGTAATTATAAATACTTGATTTAAAACGTTGTCAAATACCACTAAATCGTTAGATACCATAAGTAAAATATCGGCAACACCGAGTTCATCTTGTTGATTGATTTTGGATAACTTAGGCTCAATATAACGAATAATTTCATAGCCAAAATACCCAACCAATCCGCCATTAAAATCGGGCAAATCATCAATCATTGGCACTTTATATTGCGCTAAATAACGCTCAACCCATGCTAATGGGTCTGCATCTGTGCTGGATTCAATTAACGCACCTTGCTGCTCGACGCAGACTTCATAATCAAAAACTTTGATAACAGTTTGCGCATGCAGACCAATGATTGAATAACGACCCCATTTTTCACCCCCTTCAACCGATTCAAAAAGATAAGAATAAGTGTTATTCGCAAGCTTCAAATACAAGTCTAATGCTGTATTTTCGTGGGTGTCAATTGAAATAGTCTTATAAACAGGGATATGGTTATACCCATCAGCGACATACTTCTCAAAACTCGTTTTATTCATAGAGGTCTTTGCACAAATAAGGATGATTAGAGAAATTCAATTCTTGTAGAATTGGTAGCTTTATCAAGCCTAGTCCTAGCATGACTGAGACAGGATTTAATAAAACCACCAAATTAGTGAGCAGCAGTTTTTTATGATTATTCATACTTATGCAAATGTCTCTCATAAAGGTATTTTATATTAAAAACAAAAAAAACCGCACTCACTTGCGTTAGTACGGTTTTTTGTTTTTAGTGTAATAACTCGCTACTCTTCGACAGGCGCTTCTGCTTTTGTCTCTGCTTCACTTAACTCAGCTGATAATGCCGCTTCCGCTTCTGCAGTTTGCATTATGTTTTCTGCACGACGTGCTCTACGCTCTTGATGGTGAACAAAACCTGTACCTGCTGGAATCAATCGACCAACAATCACATTTTCTTTCAATCCTTGCAAGTTATCAATACGACCCGTGGTTGAAGCTTCGGTTAATACGCGTGTTGTTTCTTGGAATGATGCCGCAGAAATAAAGGATTCAGTGGCTAATGATGCTTTGGTAATACCCATGAGTAGTCTTTGATAAACTACTGGGTTTTTGCCTTGTGCATTTAACTGCTTGTTAACATCAATAACGCCCGCATATTCAGCAGTTTCGCCATTCACAAACTTAGAGTCACCGGTATCAAGTACCTCTACTTTACGCAACATCTGCTTGACAATAACTTCAATATGTTTATCAGAAATATTTACACCTTGTAGACGGTAAACATTTTGTACTTCTTTAACCACATAAGCAGCTAATGCTTCTACACCTAACAGGCGTAAAATATCATGCGGATTTGATGGTCCATCAGAAATAACATCACCTTTTTCAACAGTTTCACCATCGAAAACGTTAATCTGACGCCACTTATGAATCATCATCTCGGTAGCTTCACCTTCTTCTGAAGTAATAATTAAACGGTCCTTAGACTTGGTTGAATTACCAAAGCTAATAATACCTGTTGCTTCTGCAAGAATTGAATGGTCTTTTGCTTTACGTGCTTCAAATAAATCTGCAACACGTGGCAAACCACCTGTAATATCACTGGTTTTAGATTGGTCTTTAGGAATTTTCGCCAAAACTTCACCCGCTGTAATGACTTGACTGTCTTCTAAATTAATCTTAACCTCTGATGGCAGATAGTGTGTTGAAAGTACAACTTCGCTGTCTTTTTCTTCAACAACTTTAATCATTGGTTTTAAACCTTTTGCTGCCGATGATCTTTCACTTTCATCAATCATTTCAAAGAAAGCAAGGCCCGTCAATGGATCCATATTTTTATTAACTGTTACGCCTTCGACAAAATCAACAAAAATAACACGACCTGCTTGTTCAGAAATAATTGGATGCGTATGTGGATCCCAATCTGCAATCTTGTCTTTTGCTTTAACTTTACCGCCATCTTGTACGTGTGCAATTGCACCATAAGGAATTTTGTAACGCTCAACTTCTTGACCTTTAGCGTTACGAATAGTCACTTCAGTAGAACGAGAAATAACCACCAAGTCGCCACTCGCATTAGCAATTGATTTAAGGTTTTCGAAATGTGCAATACCATCATTATCAATATTAATACTACTGACTGCTGTTGATGCAGATGCGGCACCACCGATATGGAAAGTACGCATGGTCAACTGTGTACCTGGCTCACCGATTGATTGTGCGGCAATCACACCAACGGCTTCACCGACACCAATCTTGTGTCCACGTGCCATATCATTACCATAACAAGAAGAACACACACCGTAGCGTGCATCACAAGTAATCGTAGAGCGTGCTTTGATAGACTCTACACCTGTGTCATTAATCTTCTTTGAATCCTCTAATGTCACCAAATGGCCTCTGGGCAATAATACCTCATTTGATTCTGGCACCATTACGTCTTGCGCCATCACACGACCTAAAACTGCGTCACCTAATGTCTGTACGATGTTACCACCTTCGATAGTGGCTTTCATTATCAAGCCGTTTTCTGTACCACAATCTTCTTCGTTAACCACCAAATCTTGTGCAACATCCACCAAACGACGCGTTAAGTAACCTGAGTTCGCTGTCTTGAGTGCGGTATCAGCCAAACCTTTACGTGCACCGTGTGTTGAGATAAAGTATTGCATATTGTTCAAACCTTCACGGAAGTTTGAAGTAATTGGTGTTTCAATAATAGATCCATCTGGCTTAGCCATCAATCCACGCATACCTGCCAACTGACGCATTTGTGCAGGAGAACCACGCGCACCAGAATCAGCCATCATATAAACCGAGTTAAAGGATGGTAGTTTTTCAGTTTTACCATCAGCATTTTTGAAGTCATCAAAACCAATTTCATCCATCATTGCCTTAGCAACGGTTTCAGAGGTACGTGACCAAATATCAATCACTTTGTTATAACGCTCGCCATCAGTGACCACACCTTGCGCGTATTGTTTTTGAACTTCTTTAACTTGTGTTTGCGCTTCATCAATCATGCCGGCTTTGCTATCAGGGATTGTCATGTCGTTTGAGCAGAATGAAATACCTGACTTGGTTGAATATTGGAAGCCCATGTACATCATCTGGTCGGCAAAAATAACCGTGTCTTTTAATTCTTGTGTTTGATAACAAACGTGAATTAAGTTTGATACAACTTTTTTACTAATCGCTTTATTAATCAAGTCAAACGATAATCCAGCTGGCAAAATTCTTGAAAAAATACCACGACCTATTGTTGTATCAACAATACGCTTAGTACTCGGCTGATACTTGCCCTCTACTTTTTTATAGTCTTGAATACGTAATTTAATTCTAGCGTGCAAAGAAGCAGCGCCCGATTCATAAGCGTTTAACGCTTCAGTAGCATTGGCACAAATCATGCCTTCGCCCTTCTGATTCACCATATCACGCGTCATATAATAAAGCCCTAAAATCACATCTTGTGAAGGTACAATAATTGGCTCACCACTGGCGAGGTGTAACACGTTATTAGAAGCCAACATTAAAGTTCTTGCTTCTAATTGCGCTTCTTCAGATAAAGGCACGTGTACTGCCATTTGGTCACCATCAAAGTCCGCATTAAATGCGCCACAAACCAATGGGTGTAATTGAATCGCTTTACCTTCAATCAATAGTGGCTCAAACGCTTGGATGCCTAAACGGTGCAAAGTTGGGGCACGGTTCAACATCACCGGATGCTGGTGCACCACTTTTTCCAAAATATCCCAAACTTCTGGTGTTTCTGCTTCTACCATTTTCTTCGCAGCTTTAATGGTTGAGGCTAAATTCTGTGATTGTAAACGGTTATAAATAAACGGTTTGAACAATTCTAACGCCATTTTCTTTGGCAATCCACACTGGTGTAATTTAAGGTATGGACCACAAACAATCACCGAACGACCTGAATAGTCAACACGTTTACCTAATAGATTCTGACGGAAACGACCTTGCTTACCTTTAATCATATCCGCAATAGATTTAAGTGGGCGACGGTTATTACCCATCACCGCACGACCACGACGACCATTATCAATCAGTGAATCAACCGCTTCTTGCAACATACGTTTTTCATTACGTACAATAATTTCAGGTGCATCCAATTCTAACAAACGTGCTAAACGATTATTACGATTAATCACACGACGATATAAGTCATTCAAATCAGAAGTTGCAAAACGTCCGCCATCGAGTGGTACGAGTGGACGTAAATCTGGCGGTAGAATTGGCAATACATTAAGTACCATCCACTCAGGCTTATTACCTGATTGAATCAAAGAATCGATTAACTTCAAACGCTTGTTGTATTTCTTAAGTTTGGTCTGACTTTTGGTATTAAGGCTGTCTTCACGAAGGTTTGCCGCTTCTTTTTCAAGTTGCATTTCTTTTAAAACATCTTGAATTGCTTCTGCACCCATTTTGGCTTCAAACTCATCGTCACCATACTCATCCAATGCATCGTAGTACATTTCTTCTGTTAATAACTGCTTGTGTACCAACGGTGTTGAACCTGGGTCTGTAACCAAAAATGCCTCAAAATATAAAACACGTTCAATATCTTTCAGTGTCATATCCATCAACAATCCTAAACGCGATGGTAAGGATTTTAGATACCAAATATGGGCAACTGGTGCGGCTAAATTAATGTGTCCCATGCGCTCACGACGCACTTTTGATAAGGTTACTTCAACGCCACATTTTTCACACACAACATTGCGAAACTTCATGCGCTTGTATTTACCACACAAGCACTCGAAGTCTTTCATTGGACCAAAAACTTTAGCACAGAAAAGACCTTCTCTTTCAGGTTTAAAAGTACGGTAGTTAATAGTTTCAGGTTTTTTTACCTCACCATATGACCACGAACGAATCTTCTCAGGAGAAGCCAGTCCAACTTTAATTGCATCAAAATCTTGCTCTTTGTTTTGCTGTTTTAAAATCGTTAATAAATCTTTCATTTTATTCTCCTAATTAGTGTTGTTCTAGCTCAACATCGATGCCTAATGAACGAATCTCTTTAACCAATACATTAAAGGATTCTGGCATTACGGATTCTGTTAAATTTACACCATCAACAATACTCTTATACATCTTCGCACGACCTGCAACATCATCCGACTTAACGGTTAACATCTCACGCAATGTGTGTGCTGCACCATAAGCTTCTAGTGCCCATACTTCCATCTCACCGAAGCGCTGACCACCAAACTGTGCTTTACCACTCAATGGTTGCTGAGTGACTAATGAGTAAGGACCGGTTGAACGCGCGTGCATTTTGTCGTCAACCAAGTGGTTCAGTTTCAACATATGCATATAACCAACGGTTACTGGGCGGTCAAACGTCTCGCCAGTGCGGCCATCATAAAGTTGCTCTTGACCAGATTCTGGTAAATCAGCTAATTTTAATAATGACTTGATGTCTTCTTCTTTGATACCATCAAATACTGGGGTTGCCATTGGCACACCCTCACGTAAATTATTGGCTAGCTCGATAATCTCTTCGTCATTAAATGCGCTAAAGTCTTCTTTCTTACCGTGAGCGTTATAAATCTCATCTAAGAACGCTCTAATTTCTTTGACCATTTCACTACGTTTTTCATCAAGCATTGCAGCAATTTTATAACCCAAACCTTTAGCGGCATAACCCAAGTGAACTTCTAACACCTGACCAACATTCATTCGAGAAGGTACGCCTAATGGATTAAGCACAACATCAATGGTAGAGCCATCTGCCAAATAAGGCATATCTTCTACTGGAGAGACACGCGAAATAACACCTTTGTTACCGTGACGACCCGCCATCTTATCGCCCACTTGCAATGTTTTACGTGTTGCCACATAAACTTTAACCATCTTCATCACACCTGGTGGTAATTCTGCATCTTCGTTAATTTTGGCGCGCTCATTTTCAAAGAAAACATCAAATTCAGTTTGCTTTACTTTGGCCTGTTTAACCAGTGCTGCTACTTCTTTATTGACAGATGCATCCTTGACTTTAAGTTTTGCAAGTTCTTCATTGGTTAAAGCTTTCATGTTTTTAGAGCTTAGTTTTTCACCTGCTTTAATCTCAGCGACACCTTTTGTTACTTCGTTACCTGAAAGCTTAAGACGAACACGACGGAAAATATCACCATCAATAATACCGAACTCATCATCGATATCTTTTCTGATTTTTGCCAGTCTATCTTCATCAATACTTTGCGCTCTTGCGTCTTTTTCAACACTATCACGTGTAAAGACTTGCACATCGATAACCACACCAGATTTTGATGCACCGATACGCAATGAAGAATCTTTAACATTATTGGCCTTTTCACCAAAGATAGCACGCAATAATTTCTCTTCTGGAGAAAGTACAGTCTCACTCTTAGGGGTTACTTTACCTACTAAGATATCACCGCCTTTCACACGAGCACCCACATAAACCACGCCAACTTCATCAAGTTTAGACAATGCAGATTCACTCACATTGGGAATATCAGCCGTAATTTCTTCAGGACCTAAAGTGGTATCACGTGCATAAGCGGTTAATTCTTCAATGTGAATCGTGGTGTAACGATCTTCTTGTATCACACGTTCAGAAATCAAAATAGAATCTTCAAAGTTATAACCATTCCATGGCATAAAGGCAATTTTCATATTTTGACCCAATGCCAATTCACCCAAATCTGTTGAAGGACCATCAGCCAATACGTCGCCAGCAGAAACCTTATCGCCAGTTTTAACCAAAGGCTTTTGGTTAATACAAGTGTTTTGGTTAGAGCGCGCATACTTAGTCAAATTGTAAATATCCACACCTAACTCATCGGCTTTTGCCTGCTTAGAATCAACACGAATAACGATACGAGAAGCATCAACCGCCTCAACCACACCGCCATGTTTAGCGGTTACACAAACACGAGAATCTGTTGCTACAACACGCTCAATACCTGTTCCAACCAAGGGCTTTTCAGCACGAAGTGTTGGCACTGCTTGACGTTGCATGTTTGAGCCCATGAGTGCACGGTTCGCATCATCGTGTTCTAAGAATGGAATCAATGATGCTGCCACTGACGAGATTTGCTTAGAGTCAATATCAATTAAAGTCACATTCTCAGAGTTAACCAAAACAAATTCATTTTTGTGACGACAAGAAATTAGATCATCCGTCAGCTTGCCTTTTGCATCCACATTCGCATTTGCCTGTGCAATCGTATGTGCGATTTCATCAATCGCAGAAACATAGATAACTTCATCGGTTACTTTACCGTTCTTAACCACTTGATATGGCGTCTCTAAAAAGCCATAATTGTTCGTTTTAGAGTAAACAGCCAAGGTATTAATCAAACCAATATTTGGACCTTCTGGTGTTTCAATTGGACACAGGCGACCATAGTGTGATGGGTGTACATCACGCACTTCAAATCCAGCGCGCTCACGCGTCAAACCACCAGGACCTAAGGCTGAAATACGACGCTTATGTGTCACCCCTGATAATGGGTTTACCTGATCCATAAACTGCGACAACTGAGACGAACCAAAAAACTCTTTAACCGCCGCTGATACTGGGTTAGAGTTAATTAAGTCTTGTGGTGTTAACTCATCTGTTTCAGCCAAGTTCAAACCTTCTTTAACGGCTTTTTCAACACGCACCAAACCAATTCTAAATTGGTTTTCAATCATCTCACCAATCGCTCTTACACGTCTGTTAGCAAGTGTATCAACATCATCCACCGAATCTTTACCATCTTTGATGTCAATCAATAGTTTAATCACATTTAAAATATCATCGTTGGTTAACACGTGTTCGCCTGTTTCAGACTCGATACCTAGACGACGATTGAGTTTCATGCGACCGACTTTAGAAAGGTCGTAACGTTCATTCTTAAAGAATAAATTGTTAAACAATTGGTTAACCGCATCTTCTGTTGCCGGCTCACCTGGACGCATCACATGATAAATAGACATACGTGCTTCAATCTCAGTTTGCGTCTCATCTAGACGCAAGGTGTCAGAAACATACGCACCTGTTTCAGAGTCATTGATATAAAGAATTTCAAGTTTTTTAACCTTATTCGCTATGATTAACTCTAACACTTCTTCGTTAATAACGGTGTTAGTCGCAATTAGAATTTCACCTGTTTCCTTGTCAACAACATCTTGCGAAACAACTTTGTCCAGCAAATACTCAAAAGGTGTATTCATTGAGTTCACACCTTCTTTCTCTAATATCTTTGTATGTTTAGCAGTAATACGACGGCCTTTTTCAACAATCACTGTCTTGCCTGAGGTAATGTCAAATTCAGCAATTGTGCCACGTAATTTAGCAGGCGACAAACCAACATCACAAGATTTTGCTTTAAATGTCACACTCAGCTTTTCAAAGAAAGTATCAAGAATAGCGCTAGAATCAAGACCCATTGCACGCAACAATGTCGTTACTGGTAACTTACGACGACGGTCAATTCGCACATATAAATGCTCGTGATGATCAAACTCAAAGTCTAACCATGAACCACGGTAAGGGATAACACGTGATGAAAATAAAATCTTACCTGAAGAATGTGTTTTACCTTTATCGTGTTCAAAAATAACACCTGGTGATCTGTGTAATTGAGAAACCACAACACGCTCAGTACCATTAATAACAAAAGTACCTGTGTCCGTCATCAGTGGCAACTGACCCAAATAAACATCTTCTTCAATAACTTGTTTAATTTTTCGCTTCTTCTTTAAGATTGAACCATTTTTATCGAATAAGACTAAATTGAGTTTAACACGTAGTATTGAGGCGAAGGTAGTGCCACGCAATTTACACTCTTCAACATTAAATTTTGGCTCCTGTAGCTCATAATCTACATACTCAATCTCTGCGTAACCATTGTTCGCTGTGATTGGAAATACAGATTGAAAAACAGAATGCAAACCTGAGTCTGATTTTGTTTCTTTATCGGCCTGAATGAAATCGTTAAATGATTCAATTTGAATAGCCAGTAAATCTGGTTCAGTTAAAATTGATTCTCTTGAGCCGAAATTATTTCTAATTCGCTTTTTTTCAGTAAATGAATAAGCCATAGTACCTCGCATTGTTTAATCTCACACAAAAAAAGACAATCTATTAAGAAAGTCTCTAAGTGATTTTTTGTTTTTGTTGTACAAAAAACCACTTTTAATAATAGGGCCAGCCTATAAAACCTTATAGACTGAGAACGCACTCACTAAGAGTGCAAAAACACCAAAATCCCCTCGCGGGGATTCTGGGTTTTTCGCAAAACTAATTACTTAAGTTCTACGCTAGCGCCAGCTTCTTCAAGCTGCTTTTGGATGTCTTCAGCTTCAGCTTTAGACGCGCCTTCTTTAATTGCAACAGGTGCTGACTCAACCATGTCCTTAGCTTCTTTAAGCCCAAGGCCAGTGATACCACGTACCGCTTTAATAACAGCAACTTTCTTATCACCAAAACTGGTCAACATTACGTCAAACTCGTCTTTTTCTTCAACTGCTGCGCCAGCGTCACCACCAGCTACTGCTACTGGTGCTGCGGCTGCGGCTGCAGATACACCAAACTTCTCTTCCATTGCTGAAACCAGTTCAACAACATCCATTACTGACATATCAGCAATTGCATTTAAAATATCTTCATTGGTTAATTTAGCCATGATATTTACTCCTTTTTATTTATTTATTTATATTATTGTTTTTGTTGCGCTAGGGCTGAAACCACTCGAGTTATTTGACCAGGAACGTCATTTAGACCCCTCGCTAGTTTCTCAACTGGTGCTAACATCAACGCCATAACTAAGCTAATCGCTTGATCTTTGGTTGGCAAGCCTGCAATACGCTTAAGTTCATTTGCTTCAACAAAATCACCTGAAACGCCTAGACCTTTAACAACTAAATCTTCGTTTTCTTTAACGAAATTTTCGAATACTCGTGCTACTGCACCTGGATCTTCTTGTGAAAAACCAAGCACTACTGGCCCGCTTAATACAGGCATTACACATTCACACGGTGTATCTTCTAACGCTCTTTTTGCCAAAGTATTCTTTACCACACGTAAAGAAACATTTGCATCTATTGCGCTAGCACGTAGATTAGTCATTTGCTCAACTGTTAAACCGCGATACTCAGCTACGCCAACAGAAATGCTACCCTGTGCGAGTGCATTTACTTGTTCGACAACAACTTTTTTTGCTTCAAGATTTAGAGCCATTTTGTCTCTCTCCTAAACAGTTTTAAAAAGAAAGTTATAAAACTATAACTTTCGCCCTTAGAGTATTTAGATTTTCCTATACCCTCTACATAGGCTGAGTGTGTTACCACCCACTTAAACAAACACTCCAGGAGGAATATCTGCACCTATGGTCTTTGAGGTCATAGAATAACTCTAAGACCTAAAAGAATTCTTTGTTACTTTAACTTTAAACGTCTACCGAGGCCAAATCAACACTTAGGCCTGGACCCATTGTTGAAGAAACACTCATCTTTTTAAAGTAAACACCCTTAGCAGTACTAGGTTTTGCCTTTTTTAAGGCATCCATTAAAGCGGTAATGTTTTCAGCTAACGCTTCTGCAGTAAATGATGCTTTGCCAACACTGGCATGAATAATCGCCGCTTTGTCAGTGCGATAACGCACCTGACCTGCTTTTGCATTATTAACCGCAGTTGCAACATCTGGTGTTACTGTACCAACTTTAGGGTTTGGCATTAAACCACGAGGACCTAACACTTGACCTAAGCGACCAACCACACCCATCGCATCTGGAGACGCAATAACAACATCATAATTAATATCACCATCTTGCATGGTTTTCATTAAATCTTCCATACCTACAACATCAGCGCCTGCTGCTTTTGCTTTCTCTACATTGTCGCCTTGGGTAAATACCGCAATACGAACTGTTTTGCCAGTACCATTTGGCAACACCACTGCGCCACGCACATTCTGGTCAGATTTATTAGCATCAACACCAAGGTTGACACTCACATCAATAGATTCGTCAAATTTTGCTGTTGAACATTCTTTTAATAATGTCAACGCTTCAGTCATTACATAGCGCTTATCAGTTTCAATTTTCGTTGCAATGTCTTTTTGTCTTTTTGTTACAGCCATGTCATTAACCCTCCACTTCAATACCCATTGAACGGGCTGTTCCAGCAATAATATTTACCGCTGCATCCATATCATTTGCATTCAAATCTTTCATTTTGATTGTTGCAACTTCTTCTAATTGTGCACGTGTAATTTTGCCAACTTTATCTGTGTGTGGAACACCACTACCTTTCTTAATGCCGGTTACTTTTAAAATTAACAATGCTGCTGGTGGTGTTTTGGTAATAAATGTGAAACTACGATCGCTATAAACCGTAATTACTACTGGCACTTTCATGCCTTTATCAATTTCTTGTGTTGCTGCATTAAATGCTTTACAGAAATCCATAATATTCACACCATGTTGACCTAATGCTGGGCCTACTGGCGGTGATGGATTTGCATCTTGTGCTGGAATCTGCAGCCTGATATATGATTCAATTTTTTTAGCCATTTTTGTTTCCCTGAGGGCTTTCCCTCGTTTTGGGTACCAACGCTTAATACAAGATTAAGCTCCCCTGTTAAATTAAGTTTTCTGTACTTGAGAAAACTCTAACTCTACTGGTGTAGTGCGTCCAAAAATCAACACCTCTACTTTCAGTAAATTCTTTTCATAATCAACCGCTTCAATCGTACCGTTAAACTCATTGAATGGCCCGTCAACAACCAAAATTTCTTCACCAGGTTGATAAGCAACCTTTGGTTTAGGTTTGTCAGCACCTTCTTGCACACGCGCCATAATCTTATCAACTTCACGCTGTGTGATTGGCGATGGCTTGCCCGAAGACCCGCCAATAAAACCAATCACATTATTGGTGTTTTTAACCAACAACCAACTTGGCTCAGTGAGTTCCATGTTAATTAACATATAACCTGGGAAAAATTTACGCTCAGCTGTTTTCTTCTGACCATCTTTAAGCTCTATCACTTGCTCAGTCGGAATCATAACATCGCCAAGCAAATCTGATAAACCTTCCCTTTCAACTGCTTCTTCAATTGCGGTTTTCACTTTTGCCTCATAACCACTTCTTGCATGAAGCACATACCATCTTTTAGACATCTTTAAAAACCCCTTCTCAATTTGTTAATAATTGCACAGCCCAAGTGAAGAAAGCATCCACAATCCATAAGAAAATAGCAACGATAATCACCGCGACCATAATCATGCCGGTTGTTTTAATGGTTTCATCTCTTGTTGGCCAAACAACTTTGCGTAATTCAATTTTTGTTTCTTTTAAAAACGCACTTAAACGGATGCCCTGTGGTGATTTGAAAAATACAAATCCCGCTACTACTAAACCTGCTAATAAAACCAACACCTTGTACAGTGTTGTGTTTAACTCTAACGGGTCTAAATAGAAAAGCGCCAGAAAGCCCACCACAATTAGAATGGACAATATCATTCCTATTGATGATTCTGATTTAGCTTGACTTTCTATATTTTTACTCACATTACATCCTTAAATATGGCAGGCAAGGAGGGACTCGAACCCCCAACCAACGGTTTTGGAGACCGCCACTCTACCAATTGAGCCACTTGCCTTTGTTAAAAAAATGCCTCTACCAATCCCATGGACTGCTAAAGGTATTTTTTATACAGCTCAAAAAAACTTGAGCTATTTACTTTTTTTTCTTTCTTTAATCCGTCACCTTAGAAACAACACCCGCACCCACAGTACGACCGCCTTCT